>Ga0256404_1000588_pt1 | contig 94648 bp, 83 predicted proteins | sample RumenRJG_01DNA_FD_185990 | JGI IMG/M metagenome (GOLD analysis project Ga0256404, IMG submission 185990) | Bovine rumen microbial communities from Lethbridge, Alberta, Canada - RJG_01 | ecosystem: Host-associated > Mammals > Digestive system > Stomach > Rumen | place: Canada: Alberta | collected... | reverse complement strand
TTCATCGGAGACATTCTCCACATCGTATCGGATCAGTTTCCGAACACCGGTAAGCCCTTTCACTGCCAAAAAGCCTATGATGTCATCCTTCAGCTGCCTTGCCGCAACCGCGTAGGGCTCCTTCTTCTCAACATAGATCCGTCTGACTTTACTCATAGATCGCGCTCTCTCCTCCTATGGGGTAAGTGATTTGTATTATTGTCTCAAGGAATTATATCATAGGAATTCAAAATGTACATACACGGTATGTCTAATGATTTTATTTACTTCTCCGTAAATTTTAGTTGAACATCCTAATATGTTGTGATATACTCTCAAATGTTGACGGACAAAAACGCCGCAGCGCAATTAAATAGGGGAATCATACAATGGCAGTATCACGGTCTCCAAAACCGTTCATGGGGGTTCGAATCCCTCTTCCCCTGCTTCATTTTGATAACCTTCATCACTTGCTGATGAAGGTTTTTTCATTGCCGTAAATCAGGAAGTATTATTTTCGGTAAAAAAAGAGGGAGCCTCAGACGGGTTCCCTCTCACTATTTTGGCACCATATTGTTTACTCTGAGTCTTCAGATTCCCGCGATCCTTCTCACGACAGCTTCGTCGACGGGGAAAGGCGGGAGTTTGCACTTGGCTTTGTTGGCCAGAACTTCTTCCACCGACTGCTCCAGGATCTCCACAGGGACCTCGTCTCTTCCGCATGTGGCGGCGTAATATTCTTCAAGATCCTCCACGGTCTTAAATCCGGCAAGGGAAAGGATATAGTTAACTTCCACTGGATCCGCTTCCCTAAGATAGGCCGCGAGGAAGTATCCGCAGGCTTTGCCGTGAGCCATATGGGCGCTGTAGGTAAGTCTGTAACTGAGCGCGTGCGGCATAGAAGTCGCGGTGTGCGCGATAGCCATACCTGCCATGCAGGAGGCGTTCATCATATTCTGGTAGTCTTCAGGTAAAGCTTCTCTTCTGCCAAGGATCACATCCTTGCTGCGGGCCCAGAGCCTTATGCCGCCTTCCGCGCACATTTTGCTGAAATCCGTAGCGCCGGAGTGAATGTAACTCTCATAGAGATGGCAGAGAGCGTCCATCGTTGTGTTGGCGAGAATCTGTTCCGGCGCGCCGGAGACATATTTTCCATCGATCAGCGCGAGATCCGCGAAGATCTTGTGGGGTATAGATCCCTTGACGTGTTTATCGTGTCTCGTAAGGACAGAAACCGCTGTGACTTCCGAGCCTGTTCCGGCTGTTGTGGGGATCTCGGCGATCGGCAAAGCAGAGGTCTCCGCTGATTTGTCGTAGAGATACTCCCAGTCCTGATCGTGATGGCGGATCATAAGGGCGATAGCTTTCGCCGCGTCCATGGGGGATCCTCCTCCGATACCGATGACGAAATCAGCTTTCACCTTGCAGCCCACCTGCCTGGCTCTCATTATCGTTTCCACAGAAGGGTTTTCTTCTACTTCAGCGAATTCCACCCAGGATACGCCGTGTTTGTCGAGAGCGGCCGTCACATCTGCGAAAGCGCCGCACCTTCTGGCGCTGCTCTTTCCGGTCACGATCAGCGCGCGGCTGCCGAGAGACGCCAGCTCAGCGCTGTGGCGCAGCACACAATTCTCTTCGGAATATACAAGAGTCGGCATTAAAAACTTCATCTAATTACCTCCGCCTGATCAGCAGTTCTTCTCGGGAACATCAAAGTTTTTGGTGGTTCCGAATTTGGTAGTCTGCACGATTCCCTTGAGTTTGAACCCCTCATTCACAAGGATCTGGGCCATATCTTCCACAGAGATCGCGCCGGAAGCCTTGACTACGATCTCAGCGCCTCTCTCCTTAGTGTGGTATACGGCAAGAGAATCCAGGTTGGCGTTGTTGTCACCGAAGCACTTGGCCATCGGAGCAAATTCGCCGGGCGTGTCGGTCGCCGCGAAAATGAATCTTGTTCCCTGCTTTCTGTAGCCGAGAAGCTCTACGAAGGCCTGGAAAATGTCTTTATCCGTGATAATGCCGATAACTTTGTTGTTCTCATCTACTACCGGAAGAACGGAGATCTCGTTTTCCAGCATGGTCTGGGCTGCCACCTCTACAAAGACGTCCTGGGAAATGGTCTTGACATCCGTGATCATGATGTCCTGGACCTGAGTCTTGCTAAGAAGGTAATTGAGCTCATAGATGGAGAGGGATGTGGAACTCGCTCCGCTCTTTTCTTTTACAAGTCCTCCCGTGACAAGGCCGATCAGCTTCCCCTGGTCATCCACCACGGGCAGGCGGTGGAAATGATTTTTTCTCATGATCTCAACCGCTTTGGAGATCACTACATCCTTCGTGATCGTATAAGGTTTCTCTGTCATATGATCTTTAACGTACATATTGCTTCCTCCCTGTGATCATTATAAGTAACCATACCCGCTGTATCATGATCGCTCATCCGCCGAGATAGGCCTTCTGCACTCTCTCGTCATTTGCGAGTTCTTCACCGGTCCCCTCCAGTGTAATATTGCCTGTTTCCAGTACATATGCCCTGTCTGCAATTGCCAGCGCCCTTTTGGCGTTCTGCTCTACCAGAAGGATCGTCGTGCCCTTGTCGTTGATCTCCCTGATAATATGGAAGATCTCAGAAACGAGGAGCGGCGACAGACCCATGGAGGGCTCGTCAAGAAGAAGGATTGACGGCTTTGCCATCAGAGCCCTTCCCATGGCCAGCATCTGCTGCTCGCCTCCGGACAGTGTGCCGGCGAGCTGTTTCCTTCTTTCTTTAAGGCGGGGGAACAGCTGATAGACTTCCTCCATATCTGCAGACATTTTGGCTTTGTCTTTTCGCAGATAGGCGCCCAGGATCAGGTTCTCCTCAACGGTCTGTTCCGCGAAGACTCTTCTGCCCTCAGGGACCTGCGCGAGGCCCATTCCGACGATCTTGTTGGCGGGTGTCTTAGTGAGCTCCACGTCGTCAAGTTTGATGCTTCCCTCCGCGGCCTTTACAAGGCCGGAAATGGCGTGCATCGTAGTTGTCTTTCCGGCGCCGTTCGCGCCGATCATTGTCACGATCTCACCGTCGCGTACCTCAAAAGAGATGCCCTTGATGGCTTCGATCATGCCGTATTTTACTTTTAAGTCTGTTACTTTCAGCATATATCAGTCCCCCAGGTACGCTTTGATGACTTCAGGGTTTGACTGGATCTCCTCCGGCGTTCCCTGTGCCAGCATCATTCCGTAGTTCAGTACTGTGATCCTCTCGCAGATCCCCATAACAAGTTTCATATCGTGCTCGATCAAAAGGACCGCGATCTTAAAGTGGTCGCGTACGAAACGGATCATGTCCATAAGTTCCGCTGTCTCCTGAGGGTTCATACCCGCAGCCGGCTCATCTAAGAGCAGGAGCTTGGGATTGGTAGCAAGCGCTCTGGCGATCTCAAGGCGCCTCTGCGCGCCGTAAGGAAGGTTGCTCGCCTTGTAATCCGCGTACTTGTCCAGCTCCATGATCTTAAGAAGATCCATCGCCTTCTCGTTTATCTCTTTCTCGCTGGAGAAATACTTAGGAAGCCGCAGGATCGCTGTGATCGGAGAATAAGGAATGACATTGTGGAAACCTGTCTTGACGTTGTCCAGGACAGTCAGATTGCCAAACAGACGAATGTTCTGGAACGTTCTGGCGATACCCGCCTTGTTGATATCCACTACGCTCTTGCCTGCCGTATCCTTGCCGTCAAAATATATTTTGCCTCTTGTAGGCTTATAGACCTTGGTCAAAAGATTGAATACTGTCGTCTTGCCGGCGCCGTTGGGACCGATCAGCCCCACGATCTCGCCGTCATAGACCTGCATGTTCAGGTCGTTTACAGCTGTCAGTCCGCCGAAGTCAATACCGAGCTCCTGTACGTCCAGGACGGGTGCTTTAACGCTTTTATCTGTATTGTCAGCCACCTTAAGCACCTCCTTTCGCCTTGCCTGCAAACAGGCTCTTCCATTTTGTCATGAGCCATTCGTTGTTTGTCACGAGCATGATCACGATCAGTACTACCGCGTAGATCAGCATTCTGTAATCCTGAAGCGAGCGCAGCAGTTCCGGAAGAAGGATCAGGACTACGGTCGATATGATCGTACCGGTCATGTTGCCGAGGCCGCCCAGAACGACATAGACAAGAATCAAAATGGATGTATTGAAATCAAATTTGTTCGGGACCAGTGTGGAGTAATTAAGTCCATAGAGTGCTCCCGCGGCGCCTGCCAGCGCAGCTGATGTCACGAAAGCAAGCATCTTGGTCCTGGAGATCGGGATGCCGACCGATTCTGCCGCGATACGGTTATCTCTCGCTGCCATGATCGCTCTGCCGCTTCTGGAGAACATCAGGTTGTAGACAACAAAGAGCGCGACAATGACAAGTATTGTGCCTATTGTGAAATTTGCGATCTTCTGTGTTCCGGTGGCGCCCATCGGGCCGTTCAGGAGCATCTTTCCGCCCGGCTGAAGTTTAAAGGTGCTTTCCACAAAACTGAAATGGAGCCCATCTGTGTCGATACCGATATAAGCGTTCATAAAAATACTCTTGATGATCTGCCCGAAAGCCAGTGTGACGATCGCCAGATAGTCTCCTTGGAGTTTGAGGACAGGAATACCGATCAAAAAGCCGAAAACTGCCGCCAGTACCGCGCCGCAGATGATCGCGATGATCAGTCTGGGGATTCCCGCGGTGACGCTGCCTGCCAGTATACCGGACACGCAGATCCCGCAGAAAGCGCCGACGCTCATAAACCCGGCCTGTCCGAGATTGAGTTCGCCGGATATACCGACATTGAGGTTGAGGCCTATAGCTGCAACGACGTAACATGTGATCGGTACCAAAAGGCTGCTGAACATACTTCCTAGATTGCCCGTCTTTACAAGAACTTCAACCGCGATATAGGCAATGATCACGAGAACGAAGGACATAAGCCGCCCTCTGTGTTGTTTATCTCCGAAGCGGGAGAAAATACTGCTCTTTTCTTTCATGTCTTATTCCCTCCCTTAAACCTTGACGTTGATCTTCTTGCCGAGCAGACCTGTGGGCTTGATCAGAAGGATCACGATCAGGACTCCGAATACTATTGCGTCGGAAAGCTGTGTTGAAATGTAAGCCTTGGCAAAAATCTCAATGATGCCGAGGAGCAGACCGCCGATAAAGGCTCCCGGGATCGAGCCGATCCCTCCGAATACAGCCGCTGTGAACGCCTTGATACCCGGCATGGATCCCATTGTAGGATAGACAGACGGGTATGTTGAAGCAAGCAGCACGGAAGCGATGGCCGCCAGACCGGAACCGATCGCGAATGTGATCGAAATGATCATATTGACATTGATCCCCATCAGCATTGATGCGCCCTTGTCTTCGGAACATGCACGCATAGCGCTTCCCGTCTTCGTCCTGTTAATGAAGAGAGTGAGGCATATCATTACAGCGATGCAGGTCGCAATGGTAATCAGGGTCAGATAAGAAACAGATGCCGATCCCAGAGAAATGCTTCCCGTGCTGATCGCGGAAGGGAACACCTTGCTGGATGATGACCAGAGGATCTGCGCTCCGTTCTGGAGAAAATAGCTGACGCCGATCGCGGTGATCAGGACCGCAAGGCTGGGTGCCTGCCTCAGGGGCTTGTATGCCAGCCTTTCGATTAGTACGCCCAGAACGGTGCACACCACTACTGCTGTCAGGACTGCCAGCGGGAAGGGAAGCGCATATTTAGTAAGTGCGAAGAAAGCGATGTACGCTCCGACCATAATAATGTCGCCATGTGCGAAATTGAGCATCTTGGCAATGCCGTAGACCATCGTATATCCGAGCGCGATGATCGCATATACACTGCCGAGCCCCAATCCATTGATCAAATAGGATAGAAACTGCATGTCTGTCTTCCTCTCTTTAAAACTGCCTGTATCGCAAATAAAACAGGAAGCCCGCACGGGGGCGGGCTTTGCCTGTTCATACTTAGTTCACCGTGATCAGTGAAAATTACTCTTCAACACCTACGTAAACGCCGTTCTGGATCACGACAGCCTTGGGGGACTTTGTAACTTCGCCGTTTGCGTTCCAAGTCATCTCGGAACCGGTCAGACCGCTGAATGTCATGCTTGTGAACTGCTCGACGAGCTTCGCGCAGATCTCGTCAGCGCTCATATCGGCGGTAACGCCTGCTGCCTCGCATGCCTGTGCGATCGCGTATACGCAGTCATATGCGTCAGCCGCGAACTGGTTCGGAACCTCGCCGAATTTCTCTTTGTACTTGTTGACAAAGTTTACTGTGAGCTCGTCAGTAGCATCTGCGGAGAAAGGAGTCAGCAGATAAACGCCTTCTGCCAGAGAAGTATCAAAGCCTTCCAGACCCAGGATTCCGTCCATACCGTCAACGCCGAAGAATGTGGGCTTGTAACCCATTCCGTTGGCCTGTGTGAGGATCAGGGACGCGGGATCGTAGTAAATGGGCAGGAAAAGGATATCTGCGCCTGCTTCCTGAGCCTTGCCGAGCTGTACAGTGAAGTCCTGTGCGTTGGAATCATCAAAGGTTCCCTCGTAAACAACAGCGAGGTTCTTGGCTGCAGCTTCTGCTACGAATGTGTCATGAATGCCCTTGGAATAGTTGTCATCATTCTTGTAGATGATAGCGACCTTGCTGCCCAGATCAGCGTGTCCGGAGATATAGTCCGCGCTTGCAGTTCCCTGGTTGGGGTCTGTGAAGCACATCTGGAAAACATTTCCGAAAGCGCCGGAAAGGTTATCGGGATCCGCGAAGATAACGGATGTTGAAGATCCTGAAGGAGTGATCGCGAAGATCTTGTCCTCAGCATAGGAAGGGGAAACTGCCGCGCCGGGAACGGAAGTAACAGTTGCCAGAGAGGCCTGCATGCCCCAGTCTTTAAGAACGCCGTAAGCGGTAACTGCCTTCTCAGGATCATGAGCGTCGTCCTGCATATTGAGTTCGAACTGAAGACCGCCCTTGGCATTGACTTCTTCAACAGCGATCTCAGCCGCATTCTTAACTGCCTGTCCGTAAACAGCTGCGGGACCTGTCAGAGGGCCGGAGCCGCCGATCTTGATCTTGGCGCCTGCATCCGCGCTCTCGGTAGTCTGAGCTGCGCCGTCTGCGGGAGCGCTGCTCGAAGCGGAACCGGAGCCGCCGCATGCTGTCAGAGCTGCTGCCATGCAAACTGACATAGCTACTGCAAGGCTGGTCTTAAACATCTTTTTCATAGTTACATCCTCCTTAAGTTATTTGGCTTTGCAATCGCCAATGAAGACATTATAAAATTTTCATAACTTCATTGCAATAGCGTTTCAACGTATAATAGCAGAAAATTTGATTCTGTGATGAATTCTGTTCATGTCAAAATATACCGTGATTAGCTTTATGTCCCGCTCTTATAGGATACGGCCTGCTTCCTGTAGAATTCCGCGTCAAACTTATTGTACTCGATCTCTTCGCTCTTCATACTGCGGATCACCTTCGCGGGACTTCCCAGCGCGACGCTGTTGTCAGGGATCACGGTTCCCGTTGTCACGAGGGATCCGGCCCCGATCACGCAGTTTTTTCCGATCACGGCTCCGTTCATGATCGTAGAGTGCATTCCGATCAGCGTGTTGTCTCCGATCGTGCAGCCGTGAAGAAGGGCGAGATGCCCCACTGTAACCCCGTTTCCGACTATGGTCGAATATCCCTGTCCGCAGTGGATCACACAGTTGTCCTGAATATTGGATCCCTCTCCCACTACAATGCGGTCCTCATCACCGCGCAGTACAGCGTTAAACCAGACGCTGCTGTCTTTTCCTATAGTGACATCTCCTACTATTCGCGCGCCCTCGGCAATGAACACTGAGTTGTCTATATTCTGCATTATGATCCTCCTGTTTTTGCTTTACGTATGTCTTTGTCAGATCTTAGATGCCCGACTTACTATGATATGATATTATATCTAATAGATGCTGGTACAGCAAAGTACTGAATTCCGTTTAAAATGCCAATGGCGGAAAGTGTGAATTATGTATAATTGTCCCAACTGTGCGGGAAATCTTGTCTTTGACATCGCGTCACAGAAGCTGAAGTGTGAGTACTGCAGCACTCTGCTGGATCCTTACGAATATCAGAAAGGCCAGGACGCGGAAGAAAGCGATATGTTCGGTGTTACGGTCTATACATGCCCGCAGTGCGGCGGCGAGATCATGACGACCAATGTGACAGCTGCAGGCTTTTGCACTTACTGCGGCGCTTCTACGATCCTGGACAGCAGAATGCGCGATGAAAAGCGTCCGGCTCATATCATTCCTTTTGCGCGGACCAAAGAGGACTGCAGGAAATCCTACTCCTCTCTGGTAAGGCTCGCGCTCTTTTCTCCCCGTGAATTCCGGGATCCGGAGTTCCTGGACAGGTTCCGCGGGATCTACATCCCCTACTGGGTATACAACTATGACTTTAAAGGGGATCTGCGTCTCAAAGGCTCTAAGACCTATCGGCGGGGAGATTACAAGATCACAGACCATTACAGTATGACCGGAGAAGTCGACGCCCGCTATCACGGTCTGACCTATGACGCCTCCTCTTCCTTTGACGATACTGTCGCGGCGGCGATTGCTCCTTTTGAGGCGGCCAAAATGCAGCCGTTTACGCCGTCCATCCTCTGCGGATTCTATGCGGACGCGCCGGATGTCGGAAATGAGGTTTACCGCGAGCAGGTCCTTGATTCGATCAGCCAGGACTCCTTAGAGCGTTTATCAGGCGTTCCGGAATACAAAAATGCGGGCGCGGATATGCCCACTGCCGACGAGTTCAAGAACCAGATGAAGAACAGCACTATGGAACTGAGCGTCGAGGAACCTGCATGTGCCTATCTCCCTGTCTGGTTTCTTACTTACAGAAAGAATGACCGCGTCGCATATGCGGTGATGAACGGAAGTACAGGAAAGATCACAGCGGATCTGCCTGTAGACGGCAGGAAATATCTTCTGGGAAGTATTCTCCTGGCAGTACCGATCTTCGCGATCCTTGCCTTTCTGCTGACCATGACAGGCCAGATGGTCCTGACTGCCTCTTCGGTGCTGGCGCTCGTAAGCCTTGTTATTTACGGCCTGGAACTCTCCGCCATTTCCGACAAAGACACCCACGCCGGCGATAAGGGTTATGCCGCTGCCGGAAGAAAGGCAGACAGTCCCGGTTCACCGGATGCTGGTGATAAGAAGGAGGAAAAAGGCGTTATCGCAGTGGTCAAAAAATATGGCAAATACGCGCTGCTCATAATGGTCGTTCTGCTCGTATTTCCAAGAATCGGTCTTGATTATCTTACAGGCGGCGGTAAACTCACAGGATTCAAGATTTACGGCGCCGTATCTGTAATCCTTCTTCTCGGCGTCCTGTTCTTTATCTGGGCAATGGCGGATTCTGAAACGGCCAAAAAAAACATGTTCCTTCAGATCGCAGGTTCTGTTATAGCAGTAGGGGCCTCCTCTGCAATCCTTGTCTGGAACCCTGTGAGCGATCTGTGGTTCTACGGCGGTTCGATTCTTGCGGCGGCCGGCGTATGCCTGTCCTTTTTGGGGATCATCAGCAAATACAATATCCTGGCCACCAGACCGCTTCCGACTTTTTATGACAGAAAAGGAGGTAATGACCGTGCGAAATAAAAGACTCATCCCGTTCTTACTGGTCCTTGTAATATGCGCTGTCTTTCTCCCTGTGTTTGCTATCCCTGCGCGCGCTGATGAATTCGGTTTCGTGTACACCAATCCCGATACCGGATATGTCATCTATATCGCTGACGAAGAAAATCTTCTCACAGATTCCGAAGAGACGCAGCTTGTCGAGAATATGAAACCGATCACACAATACGGAAACGCGGGCTTTGTGTCCTGCGAGAACAACAGTGTTTCCACCAAACAGTATGCTGAACAGAGATATTCCTCCGTTTTCGGTTCGGAGAGCGGCACTCTTCTTCTTATTGACATGGGAATGCGTGAATTCTATATCCGCAACAACGGCGCGATCAGTAAGATCATCACAACTGCCTATTCCAACACGATCTCGGACAATATCTACAAGTACGCATCGGACAGATATTATTACAAGTTCGCGTCCCTTTGCTTCATGCAGGAAACGGAACTGCTTAGGGGAGGAAAGATCGCCCAGCCTATGCGCTATATCAGCGCAGCTCTGCTGGCGCTGATTCTGGGTTTGTTGCTCAACTACCTGATCCTTAGGGCCGTTACTCTTCCCAGAACTGCGGGAAACCATGAGATCATCGATGCGGCTCAGGTCGACTTTATTCTCAGAAATCCTTCTTCAAGGCACACAAATACAACCAAAGTTTACAGCCCTGTCCGCTCGTCCGGAGGCGGTGGCGGCCGGAGCGGAGGCGGAGGATTCTCCGGAGGAGGCGGCAGCGGCGGGGGACACCGCTTCTGATCCTCACATCTGTAATGAATTGATATTCCAAATAAAAAAACCTGACTTTCAATATAGAGGAGTCAGGTTCTTTTATTTGCGTGTTCTGTAAATCCGGCGGTATCTGTCAGCACTCGCTCAGATAATCCGACAGTTGTCCAATGCCCCGTATGGGGATCAGTTTCATGCCCTCCGGCACTTTTTTGATCCCGGTCGCGCTTGACGCTGGAAGAATGCAGCTGTGAAAGCCGAGTTTGGCGGCCTCAAACACTCTGTTCTCTGCCATGGAGACCGAGCGTACTTCGCCCGAAAGCCCCACTTCTCCGAACACGATCAGATCATCCGGTACTGCTTTGTTTCTGAATCCCGAGAGGATTGCCATCACGATCCCCAGGTCGAGCGCGGGCTCTGTCTGCCGGATTCCTCCGGCAAGATTTATATATGCATCAAATTTGGAAAGGGGTATATTCAGCCTCTTTTCCAGAACAGCCATAAGAAGGCTCACACGGTTAGAGTCAGTGCCGGTGGACTGCCTTCTCGGGTAGCCGAAATTCGTCTCCACGATCAGAGCCTGCACCTCTGTGAGAACCGGCCTGGTCCCTTCCATCGAGCAGGTCACCACGGAGCCGCTGGCGCCCAGAGGCCTTCCGCTGAGCATATATTCAGAGGGATTGAGTACTTCAACAAGACCCTCTGTTCTCATCTCGAAGATGCCTATCTCGTTTGTGGATCCGAAACGGTTCTTGACGCCCCGCAGGATCCGATAGGAGGCGTATCTGTCCCCTTCAAAATACAGGACTGTATCCACCATGTGCTCGAGGACCCTGGGCCCTGCTACGGTTCCTTCCTTCGTCACGTGTCCGACAATGAAGAAAGTGATGCCCATCTCCTTGGCAAGTCTTAAGAGAACGGCTGTCGTCTCCCGCACCTGGGATACACTGCCCGGCGCAGAGGCCACATCGTCGCTATACATCGTCTGGATGGAATCGATCACTACAGCCTGCGGTTTTTCTTTCATCACGATTTCTGCGATCAGTGCCAGATTGGTCTCACAGAGAAACTTGAGAGAATCCGGCGCTCCTCCGATCCGGGAAGCCCTGAGTTTGATCTGCCGCAGAGACTCCTCGCCGGAAATATAGAGTACTTTGATTCCGGATCTTGCCATAAAGCAGGAAGTCTGAAGAAGGATCGTGGATTTCCCGATTCCGGGGTCTCCGCCAACAAGGACCAGGGATCCAGCCACGGCACCTCCTCCCAGGACCCTGTCCAGTTCGCCCATTCCGGTGGAAAAGCGCGTTTCCTCCGCATCTTTGATCAAAGACAGGGAGACCGGCACAGCGCTGCGGTTATTACCGCCGAGGGAAAAAACTGACGCGCCGGAAGAAATGCCCCTCTGGCCGCCTGCAGCGGACTTGACGGGATTTATCCTGACCGGCTCTTCCACCATTGTATTCCAGGCCTTGCAGGAGGGGCACTGCCCCATCCACTTGGCCGCTTCATAGCCGCATTCCTGACAAAAGAACGCGGTCTTTTTCTTAATCCCTGCCATCGAATACTACATTGCCTCCTCTGAAACCGGCTGTCACGGTCTGACCGGGAAGGATCTCCTCCGCCAGGAGTTTTTCGGAAAGGGCGTCCTCTATCACTTTCTGAATAGCCCTTTTGAGAGGTCTTGCTCCCATTTTGGGATCTGAATACTCCGCCACGATATGCTTTCTGAGCGCAGGCGTCACTTTCAGCTTAATGCCAAGCTGTTTATCCGCCCGGCGGATCAGGTCTTCGCACAGAAGCGAGCAGATCCTGTTCATTTCATCGTCACTTAGTGAGTGGAACACAAGAATCTCATCGATGCGGTTGATGAATTCCGGCCGGAACATTTTCTTTACTTCCTCCATGACTCCGGTCTTCATCTTTTCATAGGACTGTTCAGCAGTAGGTTTATCAGCAAACCCCAGTGTCTTGGGCTCGATGATCCTCTGGGCGCCTACATTGGACGTCATGATGATCACTGTGTTCTTGAAATTGACTTTATGCCCCTTGGAATCCGTTATATGACCCTCGTCCAGGATCTGCAGCAGGACATTGAATACGTCTCTGTGGGCTTTCTCGATCTCATCAAAGAGGATCACGCTGTAGGGATGCCTTCTGACCTTTTCCGAGAGCTGGCCGCCTTCCTCATATCCGACATAGCCGGGTGCGGAACCGATGATCTTGGAGACCGCATACTGCTCCATATATTCGGACATATCGACTCGGATCATATCCTGGTCGGAACCGAACATTACTTCTGCAAGCGCCTTGGACAGTTCTGTCTTTCCGACACCGGTAGGCCCGAGGAAAAGGAAAGAACCGATCGGCCTGTTGGGATCCTGAAGTCCAACTCTGCCTCTTCGGATCGCTTTGGCTACCGCGCGAACCGCGTCCTCCTGGCCGATGACCCTTTTGTGCAGCTCTTCTTCGAGTCTTAACAGTCTTGCGCTCTCCTTCTCGGTAAGTCTGCTTACGGGGACCTTGGACCACATGGATACAACAGCCGCGACATCCTCCTCTGTGACTTCTGGAAGTTTCAGGGCTTTTTTCTCCTGTCTTCTTCTCGCGGCCTGCAGTTTTTTGACAAGTTCTTCCTGTCTGGCCCTGAGCGCCTTAGCGTCATCGATCCTTCCCTCAGAGAGAGCCGTCGCCATAAGTTTGTCGGAAGCGGCGATCTCGTCCTGGATCATTTTATAGGTGCTCTCCTGATGCCCGCCGGCCCCCCGGAGTCTTACTGCCGCGCAGGCTTCGTCGATCACGTCGATTGCCTTGTCGGGCAGGTTTCTGTCATTGATGTATCGCTCTGAGAGATCTACAGCTGCCCTGATCGCCTCTTCGGTGACTGAGACATTATGATGCTTTTCATAAGCGCCGATCACACCCCTCAGAATCTCCTCCGCCTCTTCTCTGGTGGGTTCTTCCACCTGAACAGGTTGGAATCTTCTCTCAAGCGCCGCGTCTTTCTCAACATATTTGTGATACTCATTCAGCGTCGTGGCACCGATCAGCTGGATCTCTCCTCTTGCAAGCGAGGGCTTTAATATATTAGAGGCGTCAATGGCACCCTCGGCTCCGCCTGCCCCGATCAGCGTGTGCATCTCATCCACAAACAGGATGATATTGCCGTCAGCTATCACTTCGGCGATCACCCTCTTGATACGCTCTTCAAATTCTCCGCGGTATTTGGATCCAGCGACCATACCGGAGAGATCCAATGTGAGCAGCCTTTTATTCTTTACAGTAGCGGGAACATCGCCTTCAATGATCCTCCGGGCGAGACCTTCAACTATGGCGGTCTTTCCGACTCCCGGTTCTCCTACAAGACACGGATTGTTCTTGGTCCTGCGGCTCAGGATCTGGATCACTCTGCTGATCTCGATCTCTCTGCCGATCACGGGATCGAGTTTCCCCTGCCTTGCAAGCTTCGTGAGATCTCTGCTGTACTGGGGAAGGATCTTCTGGTTCCCCGCGTCAGGAGAAGGTCCGCCGCTCTGCAGATCATCTTTGTGCGCCGCGGGATCTTCTCCTATGGCCGCCAGTGTCTCAAAATACAGTTTGGCCGGACTGATCCCCAGCGTCTCGATCAGTTTGAGGGCGATGTTCTCCCCTTCTGTAATGATCGCCAGCAGCAAATGCTCTGTGCCTACCTGCTCAGAGTTATACTGTTCTGCAAGATTGCCTGCTATGCGCATGATCTTTTGACAGCGGGGAGAGAATCCTTCGTGATCAAGCAGTGCCAGGTTAGCTGACCTGATGTTGAGCTGTGCGATCATATCATTGAGGCGCTCCAGCGTGCAGTTGTTGTCACGAAGAACCTTTGAAGCAACACCTTCAGGCTCCGCGATCAGCCCAAGAAGCAGATGCTCTGTCCCCGTGTAATTCTGTTTGTTATGTCTCGACGCGCTTTTAGCGAGGCGGATCGCCTCCTGCGCATTTTTAGTATAATTCTCTCTCATTGATCGTCAGTCCTTATTCCGCCGTCATATTCATCGTAGATCCTGTCAACCAGTGCCAGCATATCCTGCTTGCTCAGTCCGCGGCATCTCGCTTCCGCGAGGATCACTCTCATATCCTTCTCTACAAGACGGATCGCCCTCTCCCTGTTTCTGTCACCAACAGACACAAAGGCCCCCCTCCGTCTGTCCACTTTGACAAAGCCTTCCTGTCTCAGAATCGTATACGCTTTGTTTACTGTGTGCATATTGATCCCGATCTCATCCGCCATCTGCCTGACAGACGGAAGCACCTCTCCATCCGTCAGTCTTGATGTGGCAATGCCCAGTATGATCTGATTACATAATTGCTGATAAATAGCCTCGTCGCTGCTGAAATCAATTTCGATCAGCATAATATCACCTTCCTTTTCCGGTAAGAAAAGCCAAAATCCACCTGTTATATATATGTTATAACAGGTGGATTTGTATGTCAAGTTCGTCTGTTATCCGGCATGGCCGGCGCCCTGATCATTTCTTCCGGCTGCTGATAAAGGAATACTCCATATCATCGTCATCCTCAAACAGGGAATCAGAGAGATCATTGGGATCACCTTCCCGGTAGAAATCCGAATCTTCTTCTTTGTAGCTGACATTCTTCATCACCCTCTGCATCGAGAGTCTGCCGCGCTCGCCGTCATCCTGATCCATGCCCTCCTCAGCGAAGTCATCCTCTTCGGGGTAATCGCTGTCATCCGGCTCTTCCCTGGGCAAAAGATCGATGTCTTCGGGATACTCCTTGAATTCATCGAATTCGTGCTCTTCGGGCTCTTCATCATAATCATCGAAGTCGCCTCCGTCATCGGGATCTTCATCGTCTTCTTCCGATTCGGAGCCGAACATTTTTTTCAGGAATCCGAAAAATCCTCCTTTTGCGGCACTGCGTCTGGATGCGCGGGATTCGGATTCCTCCTCGTCATCTTCGTAGTCCTCATCCTCATAATCCTCATCTTCGTCATCGAATTCTTCGGTTTCGGCGTCTTCCTCGTAATCCTCGTCTTCGTAGTCCTCGTCTTCGTAGTCGTCTTCTTCGAACTCTTCTTCAGGTTCTTCTTCAACGACATCTTCGGACTCTTCTTCGATGATCTCTTCGTCCGCGGTCTCATCAGCCTCAGCGGGCTCATCCTTCAAGGCGTTCTCCTCAAGCTGCGCGGTCGTCGCGGCAATAGCCGCCTCAATCTCCTCGGCGGGAATTTCTGTCGGTTCTGCTTCGTCAGGAACTTCCATGGTGATCGTGGAATCAGCTGTTTCTGTCTTATCTTTTGAAGGCGCGGGATCCTTTACTTCTCCCGCATCCTCATCACCCATCTCCAGTGTTTCTTCAGACTCTGATGTCTCTTCGGCGTCTGTTTCTTCAGGTTCGATCCCGTCTTCTGCCGGCTCATCGTCTTCAAAGAAGAATTCTTCCTCTTCTTCATCCTCTTCTTCCCCGTCACGGGCAGCGGCCGCGGCTTCCAGAGCTCTTCCTCTGGTCGTCTTGGATCTGCCGTCACGGATAGACTTGAGAAGGAAAAGGACAAACGCCGCGAGTGCCAGGGCAAGGATTCCGAACACGATCGCAAGAGGTCTCCAGATCCCGGGGCCTCCGTTACCCGTCTGAGCCGCGTTCTCCTGAGTCTGAAGATCGCTGATTCTTACCTTGCTCCCGTTGTCATCGTTATACACATACCATGTTACAGTTCCGTCGGCCTCCTGCTCATATCCGGCCCTGAAACTGGCGTTGGGATCTTTTGTGGCGTCATAGCCTTCCGTACCGGCATTTGCGGCAGCTGTCCCATCCTGTGCGGGAGCTGTCTCAGGCTCAGCGGGAGAAGCCTCTTCAGGCTCAGTGCCTTCTTCCGGTTCCGCTGTCTCTTCCGGCTCTGCGGTCTCCTCCGGCTCTTCCTCTGTCTGTGTCTCTTCCTGTCCTTTATCACGGAAAGCGGCGAGTTCGCTGTCATCCGCCTCGATCAGGTCACTGCGCACATAGCCTGTAGCGCCGTTTTCTAGCTGGATGTAGTACCACGCGTAGCCGTCTGCGGACTGCAGGACGTCGAGAATCTGTACCTCGTCGCCTTCGTTCAGACTGCCGATGATCCCTGCCTCTGTAGACGCGTCATTTCTTATCATGACATTGTCCGTCACAGTTCTTGCCGCGGATGCCTCGATCGGCATCACAAGGGAACTGACTGCTACGATCGCGCTGATTCCTGCGGCTGTCAGTACTTTACTGAACTTTTTTCTCCAATTTCCCATGATATTCTCCAATCTGAGTTGATCAACTCTCTGACTTCGGTACGGTGCCTTTGTCACTTGACAGCATCGATCGCTTTTCCTATGTCATGTCTCATATATTCACCGTCGAAATGGACCCATTCCACAGCTTTATAAGCATTCGCCCTCGCTTCCACCAGAGTGTCTCCGAGTGCTGTGACGCCCAGAACACGTCCGCCGCTGGTAACTGTCTCGCCGTCTGCATTAAAGGAAGTTCCCGCGTGGAAGCAGTAATAGCCTTCTTTGCCGTCGAAGTTTTCTAAACCTGTGATCACTTTCCCTTTTTCATAACTGCCCGGATAGCCGCCTGAAGCGATAACTACACAGACTGCCGCATTATCTTCAAATTCGAGTTCTGTGCTTTCCAGCGTCCCGTCAATACAGGCCTGCATGATCTCTATGATATCAGATTTGAGCCTGGGCAGCACCACCTGGGTCTCGGGATCGCCGAAACGGGTATTGTATTCAAGTACTCTCGGTCCGTCAGGAGTCAGCATCAGGCCAAAATAGAGAACACCTCTGAAAGGTCTTCCCTCAGAAGCCATGGCATCCATAGTCTTTTGATAGATGTGCTTTCTGCAGTATTCATCCACTTCCTCTGTGTAGAAAGGACTGGGAGAGAAAGTTCCCATACCGCCTGTATTAAGACCTGTATCACCGTCTCCCGCTCTCTTATGGTCCTGGGAGCTGCTCATGAGTTTATAATTCCTGCCGTCAGCAAAAGCCAGCACCGATACCTCTCGTCCGGTCATGAACTCTTCAATGACGATCTTGCTGCCCGCATCCCCGAATTTTTTGTCCATCATCAGTTCTGCGACGCCTGCCTTGGCTTCATCCAGGGTATTGCAGATCAGAACGCCTTTGCCAAGGGCAAGTCCCGATGCCTTCAAAACGATGGGCATCTTGGCAGTTCCGAGATATGCAAGAGCCTTTTCGGGATCATCAAAGATCTCATAGGCTGCTGTAGGGATCCCGTATTTCTTCATAAGATCCTTGGAAAATGCTTTGCTTCCCTCAATGACCGCCGCATTTGCGGGAGTACCGAAGATCCTGAGGCCTTTTGCCTCAAAGGCGTCGACAATACCTGCGCAGAGCGGATCGTCCATGCTGCAGACCGTAAGATCGATCTCATTCTCAGCAGCAAATGCTGTGAGCGCATCGAAATCCATTGTCCCTATTTTGACACATTCCGCGATCTTAGCTATGCCGGCATTGCCCGGAGCGCAGTACAGCTTATCTACCTGCGGGCTTCTCCTTATGGCCTCAGCGATGGCGTGTTCTCTTCCGCCGCCTCCAACCAGTAATACTTTCATTTGCACTCCCCTTTCTTATGACTCTCTGATGTGTGCTATCGAGTTATCATCGATCGTGACTCTGCCTTCGGCGATCAGGGAGATCGCCTTGGGAAGAATGATCCACTCCGCTTCTTCCATGACGCGTCTCTGCAGGATCTGGGGCGTATCGCCCTCCTTCACATCGACGGCTTTTTGCAGCAGGATCGGTCCGTGGTCGAGATCTTCATCTACAAAGTGAACGGTAGCCCCCGTGACCTTGGCGCCCCTCTCAAGGACTTTCTCATGGACATGGAGTCCGTAATAGCCCTTTCCGCAGAAAGAAGGAATCAGGGCGGGATGAATATTTATGATCCTTCCTCTGAATCTGTCGATCACGCAGGCGGGCACTGCTACCATAAATCCCGCGAGTACGATCAGGTCCGGCTCCGCTTCCTCAAGGCAGACCAGGAGAGCTTCATTGAACATTTCTCTGTTCTCATAGTCTCTGGGAGAGACGCACACGCCTTCGATTCCGGCGGACTGTGCGCGGGTCAGGGCATACGCGTTTTTATTATTGCTGATGACGCGGACGATCTCGGCATCGCGGATCACTCCGTTCCCGATCGCGTCGATGATCGCCTGGAGATTCGTTCCTCCTCCCGACACACAAACGGCAACTCTCAGCATAATTCTACTCCCTTCTGTGCGCCGCTCTCGGTCTCGCCGATCACATAGGCGTCTTCTCCGGCCGCGCGCAGCGCTTCGACAGCTTTGTCCGCATCCGCGCTGTCAAGGGCAAGAACCATTCCGATTCCCATATTGAATGTATTGTACATCATCTTTTCCTCGATCTCTCCCTTTTTCTGCATAAGGGTAAAGATCGGAAGGACGGGATAGCTGTCCTTATGAACTCTGGCGACGATCCCGTCGGGAAGCATTCTCGGAATGTTTTCATAGAATCCTCCGCCCGTGATGTGGCTGCATCCCTTGATGGTAATACCAGCGTCCCTGACTGCGCGAAGAGCCTTGACATAGATCTTTGTAGGCGTAAGAAGCGTCTCTCCGAGAGTCTTTCCCAGCTCAGGGTAGAATCTTCTCAGATTTGTCTCATTGACGTCAAAGATCTTTCTGACGAGCGAAAAGCCGTTGCTGTGAACGCCTGAAGATGCAATACCGACCAGTTTGTCACCGGGCCTAATACTTTCTCCGGTGATAAGGTCCTTCTCATCCGCGACGCCGACCGCAAACCCGGCCAGATCATATTCATCCACAGGATAGAATCCGGGCATTTCAGCCGTCTCTCCGCCGATCAGTGCTGCTCCGGACTGGATACAGCCCTCACAGACACCGCTGACAATGTCGGCGATCTTCTCGGGTTCGTTCTTGCCGCATGCGATATAGTCGAGGAAGTAAAGCGGCTCGCCGCCTGCACAGGCAACGTCGTTGACACACATTGCGACGCAGTCGATTCCGACAGTATTGTGCTTATTTGTCAAAAAAGCGATCTTGAGTTTCGTGCCGACTCCGTCCGTACCGGAAAGAAGCACCGGCTTTTCCATATTCTTGATCTTCTCGAGGGAGAACGCGCCGGAGAATCCGCCGAGTCCGCCGAGGACTTCGGGTCTCATGGTGCGTTTTACATGCTCCTTCATAAGTTCCACACTGCGGTACCCTGCTTCAATATCGACTCCGGAACTCTTGTAATCCAATCCCATCTTCTGTATCTCCTCTGTTTAATCTTTTTTGTAATCCTTGTATCCTTTTTCCTGAAGCTTTTTGTCCTTGGCCTCAACTTCTGCCGCCATATTCGCGCTGTATTCCTTAAGTTTCTTAAGAAGCGCCGGATCACAGACAGCCAGGATCTTCGCCGCAAGAAGGCCTGCGTTCTTGCCGCCGCCGATCGCAACGGTCGCCACAGGAATCCCGGAGGGCATCTGGACTATGGAGTAAAGGGAATCTCTTCCTCCCAGCGAAGTGGTGTGCATCGGAATACCGATCACAGGCATCGGAAACAGAGCAGCGCACATTCCGGGAAGGTGTGCGGCCATTCCGGCTCCGGCAATGATGACCTTGATCCCTCTCTCTTCTGCGCCTTTTGCCCAGTCAAAAAAGATATCAGGCTCTCTGTGTGCCGAGATTATGTGCATCTCATAGCTTATTCCAAATTCATCAAGGACCTCCGCGGCTTTACTCATTACCGACAGATCCGAATCACTTCCCATTACTATTCCAACTTGTGCCATGGTTCCTCCTTAATGCGTAATGCCCTCTAAGAGGACATACAAACAGAGCCTGTTATGATCAGGCATACTATCAAGCATAGTTTATCGAAAACAGTTCCCATGTGCAACACATAAAAAACCGCCGAATCATTCAATTTCGTCCATTTCTTCCAGCGGTCTGTTGAGGATCTGCGTTCCTTCCAGCACAAATCTCCCGTCTTTGAGGATCGGTGTCCTGCCGCCGTCCGCTCTGACAGCCGTAAATTCTCCGAGTTCCTCATAGGGAATCGTGATGTCCGTGTGACAGCCGAAATATGCCTTTTCCGGATCTGTTTTCCTTAGAACGGATACGGAATTGTCCTTGGCGACGATCTCCTTCCCATCCGGATTGTAAACCCTGTTTTCCTCATCTCTGCAGTAGCATGTGTCTCCAACTGCGAAATGGGGGCCGGTCTTCTCCGCGATCAGTATAGGAAGACGGTCGGAGATGCCGTATTTTGCTGCTGCAGCGTATGCAGTGGTATTTGTACCGATCGCGCACTCTCCCATTGGAAGATGTTCATGATGAAAGAGGATATTTTCCCTGATGTAGTTTTTGTTCTCCTCTTCACATTCGAAATTGGCACAGTTATAATCTTCGACTCTTCCGTTCACAAACCGGATCTCAAGATCTTTAAAGAAAAGGCCTTCCAGATACACTCCCTTTACATGAAGCAGCCCTTCAGTACCTTCCAGAACAGGCGTCGTGAAAACCTCTCCGACCGGGATATTTACATCGGCCGTACAGTTTTCAAAGTTGGCTTCCGAGGCGGGATCAGAGGGCTCGAACAGTTTCACATTAAGATTTGTCCTGTTTCCGTTTCTGCCCCGGATCTCGGCGCGGCATGCCGCGCTGAGAACATCGATCATCCCGCTCTGGATCTTCTCATAAAGTCCGTTATCCAGTGTATTGATCCGCGTTATTGCATCAAAGATCTCCCTGTACTTCTTGTCAGTTTCCGCAATAGAGGGAAGCGGAAAATCAATGATTGTAAAACTTCTGTCTTTTGCCACAACCGCGTCGCTGTAAAGCCGGGCGGCCTTTATGTTGTAATCTGTGCTGAGTTTCTTCTGTGTTTTGTCGTATCGGGGAGCATGCGGATTCTGCTCGGGACAAAAGGGAGCGTTTCCGAATGTTTCAAGAACAGCAGGACCCGCATAGAGTACAGTCTCGCCCTTGAGCTTTCTGTAAGCATTTGTCAGCCCTTCAAGTCTCCTTTTCCGAAGTCCCTCATCAAGAAAAAGTGCCAGGTCTTCCCTGTGATCATAGTAGTACTGGGGATTCGGATCCGCTCCGCCGTATCCCATATTCCCCCGGCTGAAAGAATGGAAAAGTGTCGGGACTTCAGCGGGAAGGATCACTTTCAGGCCATAACTGTTAAATCCCTTTATACAGGCCTTCAGGATTCTCTCAAAGCCAAGATGAAGGATCACAGACACAGTTTTCTTCGAAGCCAGGTTCTTGCCTCCGTTTATAAAGCCTCTTCTGTAACCCTCTGTTATGGTGCCTGCGATCAGTGTGATCTCTTCTTCCGGAAGTGCCGCAATGTGCCGGGCGCTTTGAATCTCGTCATCGGTTACATATTCACCTGTGAGATACAGATTTCGAAGATCTGTGCATCCGCCTGCTGCCAGATCATAGATCCCGGGACTTCCTTCCACAAGCTTATCATTAAGATAAACCGTCATCTCATCCTCCGCGTAGTCAGCAAGGTATCCGCGCATGATACTTCTGATCTGTTCTCGTGAAGGAATGCCCCCGTTTTCGTGATATGCGACCGTAAAAGCGGTGTAAATCTCAAGAAACAGCTCCGCCCTTATCAGCACACGTTCCCGCATATGCCGGTATACAAAGGGCAATGCGCTTCGGATCTCGTACCGCAGCGCGGCCAAAAAAGGACCCATTTCACCTCCGAGTTTTTCTGCCGCGAAGGCAGGATTAGCCCAACTGGATCCGTAATTTTCGGGCAGTATCTCTTCGTATAGCCTTCGGTTTTTCTCTCTGAGAAGATCGATCCCGGTATCTGCCGGAGCTTTCGACAATAAAAACTGCTCCTCTTCTTCCATCAGAAGAAGCCATTGTGCTCCGTCTTCAAAGTATTTTATGAAACCGGGCTCTGCCAGATTCTCTCCGGGTATCGCCCGGATCCGGTCCATAGCCAGTGAATATCGAAGATCTGTAAGTTCCATTTTTTAACTCCAATAAAGCAGGCTCTGCCGTCCCACAGTGGGGACAGCGGAGCCGCTGTAAATTCCTTATGCCTTTTTCACTCCGTACTCAGCATAGTAATCGTCGAGCGCCTTCTTGATCTTTCTGTCGATCAGGACCTTGCCGTCGATCGGTCTGTTGTAGAGGTACTCCTGAACTTCATCCATTGTGACGATCGCACTTGTCGGGAATCCGTAGTCTTCCCTGATCTCGTCCAGCGCGCTGATCGTGCCTTTGGGTCCGACTTCTCTTCTGTCAAGAGATACCATGAGTCCTACGATATCGACATCCGCCTGGGCGCGAATGATCGGAATAGTCTCCGCGATGGACGCGCCGGATGTTGTAACATCCTCTATGATCATGACCCTGTCCTCGTCGTGAAGACGTGTTCCGAGAAGAATTCCCTTGTCACCATGATCCTTGATCTCCTTGCGGTTGGAACAGTACTTGATATCGCGGCCGTAAAGTTTGCTGATCGCCATGACCGTGGCCACTGCCAGCGGTATTCCTTTGTAGGCAGGACCGAACAGCACATCAAAATCCAGCCCGTATTTATCATTAATGGCTCTCGCGTAGTACTCACCGAGTTTGATGAGCTGTGAGCCGGTCTTATATGCTCCGGCGTTCATGAAAAACGGTGATTTTCTGCCGCTCTTTAAAGTAAACTCCCCGAATTTAAGGACGTGTGAGTCTACCATAAAACTGATAAAATTCTTTTTGTACTCTTCCATTTTGAGATTATCCCCCCTTAATACTGTCCCCGTCTTCAGCGACCGGTGTTCCAGACTGTTCTTGCTCCGTGGATCGCTCCCCTCAGATCCTCGATCATATCTATTGCTGCTGCTCTTGCCGCATCGGCAAAACCCTCTTCTCCGTACTTGCTGTAAGCTTCCTTTTTATAAGCGGCAATGATGCCTCTGGAGGAATTGACGATCGCGCCCAGACCGTCTGCATCAAAGAACCCGCTCAGGTCAGCGGCTGTCGCACCCTGTGCCCCGTACCCGGGAGCAAGGATGAATGTGTGCGGCATCAGTTTCCGAAGGATCTTCGCCTGCTCGGGATAGGTAGCGCCTACAACAGCGCCCACATTGCTGTACACGCCTTCCATGCACTCTGAGCCCCATTCCCTGACCATTTTTCCTACCAGTTCATATACAGCCCTTCCGTCGCCGGTGAGTACATCCTGAAACTCGCCGCTGGAGGGATTAGAGGTCTTTACAAGCACGAAAATCCCCTTGTCGTGCTCTTTACAGACTTTAATAAAAGGCTTTACGCCGTCAGAACCCAGATATGGATTGACAGTGGCGAAGTCCACGTCAAACCCTGTTCCCGCGAGGTGCCCCCTTGCATAAGCCTCAGAAGTGGATCCGATATCGCCTCTCTTTACGTCACCGATCACGATCAGCCCCTTGGATCTGCAATAGTCCACTGTTCTTCGGTACGCGATCATGCCGGGAATCCCAAACTGCTCATACATGGCAACCTGCGGCTTCACAGCGGGAACAATATCGTAAACGGCATCGGTTATGGCTTTATTAAACTGCCAAACAGCTTCCGCCGCGATCACATTTTCCTTTTCACAGTAATCAGGAATATCTCCTTCCGCTGCGCTCTCCGCCTTCTTTAAGATAAACCCCGGGATAAAAGAAATGTTCGGGTCGAGTCCCACTACGACCGGCGCATCTTTGGCGGTAATCCCCTCTATTAATCTCTGAATCATTAAAAGTCACCTTTCTTATTGAGTAATTGCAGTCAAAGTATAGCATAACACTGTTTGCAGTGCATTATTTCTTATCTTGTTTTCAGGAATCTGAGTTCTCTCTTCGCGTCTTCGTCTCCGGAGTACTGCTGCAGATAGTCCGTGAGCAGTTCCCTGGCCTTTTCAAAATCACCCGCGTATTCGTATGCGACGATCCTGTTATACAAAGTGACCTGAAGATCCCCCTTTTCTTTGGCGGCATTTACTGCGCGCTCATATACCTCCGCCGCCTCACTGTATTTTTCCTGCTTCATAAGGATCGATCCCAGAAGATCAAGAAGTTCCGCTGAAGTATCTACTTTTGTTCCAAAACTGTCAATAACTCCCTTGGCAGCTTCCGTATCCTCAAGCGCAATATAACATCTGCACACGATCATCGCCGCGGATTCATCGTCGGCTGCGTGACTGCTGAGCAGATCGACCGCTCCCTGATAATCCCTCAGGAAGTAAAGGATCCTCCCTCTCAGGACCGGATCGAGCCCTTCCACAGAACCGGCGCCGGCAAGATATCCCTCGCCGATACTCCTTCCGCCGTACTGATCCAGTGTCTGGGCTATATTCAGGATCAGTTCGTAATTTCCCCTGTCCATATTGATCGCTTTGTCAAAATCAGCTTTTGCTCCCTCGAGGTCACCGGCTGCAGCCTTAGCGGTTCCTCTCTCCGTGTAAAGGGAAATGCTGCTGTCATTTCTTTCGATCAGGGCATTGTAGACCAGTATGGCTTTCTGCGATTCTCCGCTGTGGATATAGCAGCTGGCGAGATATCTCCGGATATCGTCCTCCATACCGTCGCGGTAGATCTTCTCTTCAATGAAAGTTCCTGACTCAAGAGCTTTATTAAAAGCCTCCGCCGCGTTTTCATATTCCATTTTGCCCATCAGGGCAATTCCCTTTCCGCGATAACAGGCCTGAAGCTGCTTGCCCTCGTCGATCGCCGCCTGATAGAGCACTGCGGCGTTCTCGAAATCACCCTCCTCGAGGGCTTTCTGGGCATTCGCCATCGTCTCGGTATTTGTGGGACTGCAGCTGCACAGAGCGGCAGCAGCCATAAAAGCTGAGAGTAATATTGCGATTACCTTTTTCAACTTTGCCTCCTGATCTCTTACTCTTCTTCAAAAACGACTTTAACGTAGAAGCCCCGCTCATTTTCCTCAACGGCCTCCACTTTTCCTTCTCTCGCGAGAAGACGCTGGTTAAACGGGTAATTTCCGCTCATCGCAAGCGACGGATGGATCGTGTAGTAGTAATTGCTCGGCAGTACGCCCTCCACGATGGTTACGGTATCCCCTTCTTTGAGAAGGCCTTCCCTCTCCATCTTGAACTCCATCTCTCTCATTCTACAGCGCCCCCTATTTTATGAGAAGTCATTTTCTGCATCTTGATGATTATTCTCCTATGATCGCAGCATTTTCCATCAGGGATCTGTCCCACCTCTCGTAGGCGGACGCCTTGAGGTGGATCCCGTCCCCCGACAGATCAGAAAGAAGATCTCCGTTTGCATCGCAGACGTAAGGATTCATGTCGATATAGAATATATCGTGTCCGTTCGCCAAAGTACTGATCGCGTAATTCCTCTGGCAGATCACAGTGTTGTTTCTGCAGCTGTCGGAACTGCTCTTCTCTTCTGAGACATGCATGATCCCCTGAATATAGATAACAGCCTCCGGCTGATACTCCCGGATCATCTCAAGAAGCTCTCTGTATTTCTCATAGTACATGTAAGTGTTGCCGATCCCGAGTTCATTAACGCCCAGAGCAACATAGATCTTGCCGAATGTGCGGTCCCTGAGGGCATCTTCAACAGTGGAGTCCCATCCCTCTTCGTCATTGTCCGTAAACCACAGTTCCTTGTCAAGAATGTTGTAGACATTGATGGATTCCTTTGCAAGAAACGCTGCGTTCCCCTTAAGACTTCCATACTCGCACAGTCCTACAGTCCTTGAATCGCCGATAAACAAAGCATCGCTGAAATAGGTTGGATCTACGGATCCCAATTTGAAATAGATCCCGGTTTTGGCAAAGATCCCTTCCGTGTCCGTGTTGTACTCGGTATCATCGGGGGACAAAAATGCCACATTGACAACATCATAGTCCTCGGCCTGCATGACCGGGTTGCAGACGCCTTCCGGGATCGCGTCCGTACCGCCGCGGATCGCGTTTGCGGGGATCGATTCCACCGTCTCTACAGTCGAGTCTTCAGCTTCCGCGTATTCTACAGCCGGATTTCCGCTCTCGGAAGTTACAGCCTCAGCAGCTGAAGCCTCTTCGATATCTTCTTCCTCAGGTTCCTCTGCTTCCTGCTTTTCCTTAGGCTTAATGAAGCTCTGCCACGGATAGACCCCGTCGTGGATCCCTTCCATGACCAGCGCGAGGCCGGGTTCGGTAAGAGGTGAAAACTCATATTCACTGTACAGGCTTTCTCTGCCCGTCCAGCCAATTATCATGAGCGGGAGCGAGGTAAGCGCCAGTACGCACAGCAGCGTATACCTTCTCCACAGCATCTGTATAAATCTCAAGGAAACAACCTCCGGTGAGTTAAAAACTGAAATACATAAACGGATTGCTCGCGGCGAGCACGATCCTGTAAACGGAGAACCAGAATACTGCCGCCAGGATCAGTATGACCGGGAGTCTTCTCCTGTTTCTCACGATCAGCCTGTACCAGTGCGGCGTGCACAAAAGAAGACTCACGAGAAGGAACGGCCAGTAGATCAGGATCTGTTTCATGAAATCTCCTGTATTGACATTGACGCCGCTTCCAAAAAAGGGAAAGAGTCTTTCAAAATATATACGAAGTTCCTTCAGATCCGTGATTGCAAAGATGACCCAGGTCAGCGGTATGAACAGCCATACGTGGAGATGACCGATGATCGGGAAAGAAGAGATCAGACCGTCCACCACGAATTTTTCCCAAATGATCAGGACAGCCAGCACACCTCCCCAGATCAGGTAATTGGGAGTAATGCCGTGCCACAATGCTGTGAGCATCCATACGATCAGCAGATTCAGTACCGTTCTGAGATTTCCCTTTCTGCTTCCTCCCAGAGGAATATAGACATAATCCCGGAACCAGGCTCCGAGGGTCGCATGCCATCTGCGGTAAAAATCCGCGACGCCGCACGCCCAGTAGGGATGTACAAAGTTGACGACGAAGTGGAATCCGAGCATCATGCCGATCCCCGCCGCCATCAGGGAATAACCCCAGAAATCCATATAAAGTCTCAGAGAAAAGCCGACAGCACCCATCCATGCAAGAGGCGTCGAAATACTCTCGAATCCGATCTTTTCTATCTCAAACCAGAGAAGGCTCAGAGGATCTGCCAGAAGGACTTTCATACCGAGTCCGAGCACAAAGAAAAACAGGCCGTCGTTGAAAGCCTTGGCGGATACAGTTCTCTCTCTCTTCTCAAATCCCACATTATTCCAGCGCATGATCGGGCCCTGGGTTACCTGCGGGAACATGGTAAAATAGACCACCGTGTCCATAATATCCGGGCGCCTCTTGATCTCACCCCGGAAAAGATCCGCCTGGTATGACATCATCTTGAACAGATAGAAACTGAAGCCGAGCGGGAGCATTATTTTGTCATTAAGTCCTGACAGGACTTTACAGAGAATGAGCGAACCTGCATCGATCGCGATCGCGGCGTAAAACGCCCTTTTATTCGCAGGCTTTACGCCGCCTTTGTCGGCTGAGAACACCACCTGTCCCAGAATATAATTAATGACCGTAAGAGCGGTAAGCCCGATAGCCATACGAATTCCGCCCATCGCATAGAAAATAATGCTCCCGAAAAACAGCACTACTTCCCTGAATCTCGCGGGCGTCAAAAAATATATAGCTAAGAATATTGGGAAAAACCTGAACAAAAACGTCAGGCTGTTGAATAGTATCATCTATTTACCTTCATGAAAGGCCGCATGCGGCCCCGATCACTGCTGACTTAAAATAAGACTTCTCATCTCGCCGACAAGGTATAATGACCCGGCAGCGAAGACGCGGTCTTCCGGGTCCCTGTCTTTTATAAATCTCTTCACAGCATCCTCTACGGATTCAGCTTCGCAGATGTTCATCCCGGAGGAGTATCTGTTCATATACTGCCGGAGTGAATAAACGTCCAGTGCCCTCTTTCCTGCCATAGGCACAGCAACCAGATCCGTAAATACTCCGGATCTGCAGATCATTTCCAGTTCTTTCGAATAATCCTTGTCGCTGACACAGGAAAAGAGCAGGATCATGCGTTCATTATCCCCGTGATCTTTCTGATCCCGGATCATGCGCGCACTCTCTAAAAATGCCCTGATCCCGTCAGGATTGTGCGCTCCGTCGATCCATACGCCCGGCAGGATCTCTTCCATCCTTCCCGGCCAGAAACAATTTTCAATTCCTCTCTCCAGTATTTCGGGATCATATCTTCCTTCTTTTCTGAGAAGGATCCCGCAGGCAGTAGCCGCAAGCGACGCATTCTCACACTGGTACAGAGCGCCTCCTCTAATAGTAATCCGCAGGTTTTTATCATAACGACTGTTAAGTGAAAAATCAATGGTATTATCATCCGCCCGGTTTACTTTCCACATCTGCGGAGATACTTCGAATACCGGAGCACAGACTTCCCCGGCTTTTTCAAGGATCGCTTTGTATGCATCTTCGGGCTCTGTCAGAAAGACGGCTGGACAGTTCCTGCGCAGTATTCCGGCTTTTTCCTGCGCGATCAGAGCCTCTGTATTTCCCAGAAGCGCGGTGTGGTCCAGCCCGATCCGGGTGATGACCGTAACTTCCTTTTCTTCCACTGCGTTTGTGGCATCCAGGCGCCCGCCCAGTCCTGTCTCCAGTATGACGTAGTCCGGCCTCTTTTCTGAGAACCAGAGCATTGCCATCATAAAGAGCATTTCAAAATAAAGAAGATGCGGAAGCCCTTCCTCAGCGGCTCTCAGACACTCCTGTTTTACTTCGGAAAACAGGGCAAGAAATTCCTCCTCCGGGATCATCTCCCCGTCAAGGCTGATTCTCTCGCGGATCACCGACAGGTGGGGTGAAATAAAGAGGCCGGTGCTCAAGCCTGCTTCCCGCAGACAGGACGCGATCTGCGCGCATACGCTCCCTTTTCCGTTTGTGCCGGCAACATGGACGATCCTGAGTCCTCTCTCAGGATTCCCGAATCTTGCCAGATACTTCCTGATATTCTCCAGGGAACTCTTATTCGTGAATCTGGGAGTGGAGTCGAGGTAGTCTTCTGCCTCGCGCATACTGATAACGGTTTTTTGCTGCCTGTTACTGCTCATGCCGGCTTATTCCTTTCAGAAACTGATGGATGAAGATATGCAAATGCGCGGTCCGAACGGCCGCGCATTGCATTTTTAATCGATCAGTCAATTGATCAGTGATTGATTATCCGAGCTTTTTAAGGTTTTCCAGTTCCTCCCGGACACCCTTCATCTGCTCTTCATATGCTCTCTGCTTTTCCCTCTCTGCCTCGATCTTGGCAGCGGGAGCCTTAGCCAGGAACTTCTCGTTGCTAAGCATGCCGGCACTTCTCTTAAGCTCTCCCTGCAGTCTCTTTTCTTCCTTCTCAAGTCTTGCGATCTCTGCGGAGACATCCATAAGATCTGCCAGAGGCAGGTAGAGCGCCGCAAAAGGAAGGATCACACTGAGGGCACCGTCCGGAACTTCCGATTTATCTGTGCACAGAACTGTGTCAGAAGCGGACGCAAGCGTCTCGAAGAACACCTTATTGTCCGAGAACATATCCAGGACTTCATTCTTGTCGGAAACAACAAAGATCTTGGCCTTTCTTGAAGGAGCGACCTGTCTGTCGTTTCTGACGGCGCGGACCGCGCGGACCGCGTCCTTGATATTCTCGATCGTCTCTTCCTCTTTGGAGAATTTGAGATCCTCGCGGAATACCGGCCAGGAAGAGATCATGATGGATTCCTCGCTGCTCTGCACCGTTGTGAAGATTTCCTCCGTGATGAAAGGCATATAAGGATGCAGGAGCTTAAGGCCGGTGATCAGGACTTTCTGAAGGGTCCACAGGGCGGCCATTCTGCTGTCCATATCATCTGTCTTGTAAAGTCTGGGCTTGACCATCTCGATATACCAGTCGCAGAACTCATCCCACATGAAGTCGTAGATCTTCTGTACTGCGATGCCAAGCTCATATTTGTCCATATTATCGGTCACAGCCTGAACAGTATCGTTGAGACGGGACAAAATCCATTTGTCCTCAGCCTGGATCGCGGCGGGCACTTTGTCAGCGTCGATGAGCGCCTTAAGCGCTGCCTCATCCGCGGATCCCTCTTCAGGAAGGTTCATCATGATAAATCTGGATGCATTCCAGATCTTATTCGCGAAGTTTCTGTTCGCGATGACTCTCTCATCGTAAAAACGCATGTCGTTTCCGGGAGCGTTTCCTGTGATCAGTGTCATCCTCAGAGCATCTGCGCCGTAGTCCCTGATGATCTGCAGGGGATCAATGCCGTTTCCGAGGGACTTGGACATCTTGCGCCCCTGGGAATCCCTGACAAGTCCGTGGAATAGCACACTCTTAAAGGGTCTCTCCCCCATCTGCTCATAGCCGGAGAAGATCATTCTGATGACCCAGAAGAAGATGATATCATAGCCCGTCACCAGCACATCTGTCGGATAGAAGTACTTGAGGTCTTCGGTCATTTCCGGCCATCCCAATGTGCTGAACGGCCACAGAGCACTGGAGAACCAGGTGTCGAGAGTGTCGGGATCCTGCGTAAAGTGTGTGCAGCCGCACTTAGGGCACACAGAAGGAGCCTCTTTGGCAACGACTGTCTCGCCGCACTCGTCACAGTAATAAGCGGGGATCCTGTGGCCCCACCAGAGCTGGCGGCTGATGCACCAGTCGCGGATGTTGTCAGTCCAGTTGAAATAGGTCTTCTCCATTCTCCTGGGGATCAGACGGATCTCGCCTTCCTTGACAGCCTTGACTGCAGGCTTTATCAGCTCGTCCATCTTCACGAACCACTGCTGCTTGATCAGAGGCTCAACCGTGGTGCCGCATCTGTCATGAGTGCCTACATTGTGGCTGTAGTCCTCGATGCGGACCAAAAGCCCCATCTCATCCAATTCTTTGACGATCTGCGCTCTTGCCTCGTATCTGCCCATACCGCAGAACTTGCCGCCGTTCTCGTTGATGGTGGCGTTGTCGTTCATGATATTGATCTCAGGCAGGTTATGACGCTTTCCGACCTCAAAGTCGTTGGGGTCATGGGCGGGAGTGATCTTCACGACGCCGGTGCCGAATTCTCTGTCTACGTATTCATCAGCGACGATCGGGATCTTTCTGTCCACGAAAGGAAGCCATACATAGCGGCCGATCAGATTATTATAGCGGTCATCCTCAGGGTGAACTGCAACTGCGGTATCGCCGAGCATAGTCTCGGGACGTGTCGTCGCGAATTCAAGGAAAGTGGTCTTGGAAATCGAGCCATCCTCCTCGATGAGAGGATATTTGATGTGCCAGAAGTGGCCTGCCTGTTCCTCATACTGCACTTCCGCGTCGGAGATCGAGGTGTTGCAGACGGGACACCAGTTGATGATCCTGCTGCCCTTGTAGATCCAGCCCTTCTTGTACATCTTCACGAAGACTTCCGTAACAGCTTTATTGCAGCCCTCGTCCATGGTGAAGCGCTCGCGGTCCCAGTCACAGGAAGATCCGAGCTTCTTGAGCTGATTTACGATCCTTCCGCCGTACTCCTTGCGCCAGTCCCAGCAATACTCGAGGAACTTCTCGCGGCCGAGGTCCTGCTTGCTGATGCCCTGCTCCTTGAGGTTGTTGATGATCTTGACTTCCGTCGCGATGGAAGCGTGGTCTGTGCCGGGCTGCCAGAGGGTATTAAATCCCTGCATGCGTTTCCAGCGGATCAGGATGTCCTGCATCGTATTGTCCAGAGCGTGCCCCATGTGGAGCTGTCCCGTGATATTCGGCGGGGGAATGACGATCGTGAAGGGCGTCTTTGAGTGGTCCACTTCCGCGTGGAAGTACTTCTTATCCTCCCAGTTTTTATAGATCCGGTCCTCGATTCCCTGAGGATCATAAGTCTTGGCGAGCATCTTTCGCATATTCTCTTCTCCTTGGTTGTCTGTATAGTTAAACAGGTAAAACACACAGGCGCTGTATTTTACGCATTATGAACAAAATATACCGCGTCACACTGTTTTGTCAATTCCCGCATCAGGGCAGTGTCCCCTCTCCGGCAGATCCCGCGGTCAGAGAAACTGATTGCGGGCGGGGATATAGTCATATTCCGCTTCCTTGAGCTTTTCTACGATTCTTTCCTTGTCAAGTTCAAGATCTTCGCAGAGGGCGTCCAGGGTCGCATAGTGGTCTCTGAGCTTCATATTGAGAAAGCTGGCGAGCATATCGGGATCTTCGGGCAGCATAGTCTCCTCCTTCTTTTCCGGCACTGAGGCTCTTTATCCGGTTTTGACAGCATTTTGCGCAAAACTGAATAATCTGCAGTGCAGAAATCTTCTGATAATGATATAATACATATTCGCAACGTAAACAATTGTACCATAAATTGTGAGTTACTATGACAGAAACTTCCAAAGAATCAAGAGAAAATGCAGTTTCCGCGCATGAACTTCCCTGGTTTGTCAGGGGTCTCAGGGACGGGATCCCGATCTGCATGGGATATTTTGCTGTTTCCTTCGCATTGGGGATCACAGCCCGCGGAATCGGGATGAATGCGCTGCAGGCCGGACTGATGTCTCTGGGAATGGTGGCCTCGGCCGGTGAGTACGCGGCGATCGTCCTGATCGGGTCTGGCGCCGGCGTCTTTGAGATGATCACCACCTGTATCGTGGTCAATCTCCGGTATTTCCTTATGAGCTGTTCGCTCTCTCAAAAGCTCAGCCCCGACCTGCCCTTTTACCACCGCTTTCTGCTGCCCTACTGCATCACCGACGAGATCTTCGGTCTCTCCTCCGCGGTGCAGGGCTGGCTGGATCCCAGGTACTCCTACGGCATGACGATCATCTCAGTGGCGGGGTGGACCACCGGAACTGTGCTCGGCGTCCTTTTGGGCAATATAATGCCCGCCTGGGCCGTGAACGCTCTGAGCGTCTCTCTATACGGCATGTTCCTGGCGATCATCATCCCTCCCGCAAGAAAAGACAGATTTATCGCAGGTCTCGTGGTCATTTCCATGGCGGCAAGCGGCTTATTCTCTGTCCTGCCCCTTTTAAGAGAGATCTCAGGCGGCTTTAAGGTGATCATTCTCACGCTCCTGATCGCCGGAGCGGCGGCCTTCATCCATCCCATTGAATAAGGAGATCATTATGAATCCGGGTATTTATCCTTCGCTTCTGATCATGTGCCTGACGGTATACTGCATCAGGATGCTCCCTTTTCTTGTTTTCAGAAAAGAGATCACGAACCGTTGGCTCCGCTCTTTTCTCTATTACGTTCCTTATGTCACACTCGCTGTAATGACCTTTCCCGCAATCGTCACGGCGACGGACAATATCTGGTCCGGGATCGCCGCGCTGGTCGTGGGGCTTTTAGCAGCGTGGTTCAACGGAGACCTGTTCTTTGTAGCTGTATCCTGCTGTGCGACCGTTTTTCTCACAGGAATTTTCCTCTGACCGATCTTTTGACAAGTCAGCGGCACGCGATATCCGTTTATTAATTTTTAATACTCTTTTTTCCTTTTCTTTCTTGCATTCGCTATTCTATTATCTACAATTAATACGAATAGCAAACCTTTATGATAAAGGAACGTGATAATACTTATGTTTAATGAATTAAGATATCGATTTTCCAAATTTATGCAGGGAAGATACGGAGTGGACAGCCTTTCCCGCTTCCTTTCCATAGTTCTTCTGGTGATCATAATCCTGGGAATGTTCATAAGGATCCCTCTTTCCGGAACGATCACGCTTGTGATCCTTGTGATACTATACTGGAGAATGTTCTCCAGAAATATTTCCAAGAGATATGAAGAGAATCAGAAGTTCCTTCAGATCAGGGACAAACTGCTGGGGCGCTTCTCAGATTTCGGGAGCAACATGTCGCAGATGAAGGACTACCACATCTACAAATGCCCCAGATGCAACCAGAAGATACGCATTCCCCGCAGGAAGGGACATATTATGGTGAGATGTCCCAGATGCGGATACGAATTTCACAAGAAAAGCTGATTCAGGCGGCCGGTCTACCGGCCGTTTTTCTTTGTAAAATCATTATCTACTGTTTATAATATCCTTCATAAATGATTTACGGGAAGGAGTCCTATATGTTCGGATATGTTGTCGTCAGCGAACAGGATCTTAAGATCCGCGAGTTCAATCTGTACCGCTCATATTACTGCGGAATGTGCATGGACCTCAAGGAGCACTACGGACAGACGGGAAGACTGACGCTTAGTTATGATACTGTGTTTCTCGCGCTTCTTCTGACAAGTCTGTATGAGCCGGAGGATACGAAGCGTGACATTCGCTGCGCGGTTCACCCGGTGGAGAAGCATGCGGCGAGGCAGAACGATTACACACGATACGCGGCAGATATAAATATCATCCTCTCTTATTATTCCTGCCTTGATGACTGGGATGACGAAAAGGATCCGAAGAAGAGAGTGTTCGCCGCGATGCTCAGGAATAAGAGTGCAAGAGCCTGTTCGCTTTATCCCGAAAAGGCTGATGTCATCCGCGGGAAACTATCTGAGCTCCATGAACTTGAAAAGAGAGCGGGCAGCGGTGAGGAACCTGATCTGACGCCAGCTTCGCTGTTGGACAGGGCCGGCAGCATTTTCGGAGAACTGCTGTCAGAGGTGTTTGACTGCAGGAGGGATACGTGGAGCCCTGCGCTGAGGAGGGTCGGATATAATCTCGGAAAGTTCATCTATATTTTGGACGCCTATGACGACCTGGAGAAAGATGAAAAAAACGGCAGCTTTAATCCCCTGCTGGGGATGAAGGGCAAACCGCATCTGGACGATTACGTGCGCGGCGTTCTCACCATGGCCCTATCCGACTGTACAGGAGCTTTTGAGACACTTCCGATTGTAGAAAATATTGATATCCTTCGAAATATATTGTATTGTGGAATATGGTGTAAATTTGAAGAAGTATTCAGGAAACGCACAGGAGTGACGAAAGACTCCGGCGAATCCACGGAAAGGACCGCGCAAGATGAGTGATCCGTATAAAGTTCTAGGCGTTGAGAGAGACGCCTCAGACGATGAGATCAAGAAAGCATACCGGAATCTGAGCAAGAAGTATCACCCGGATGCTAATATCAACAATCCCAACAAAGACAAAGCAGAGGAAATGTTCAAGCTTGTCCAGGAGGCATATCAGCAGATCATCTACGAACGGCAGCATCCCTATGCGTCCGCCGGCAGCCATAGTTATGGAAACACAAATACAGGAAGCAATACTACTTACGCAGGCGGTCCGGGCTACAACGGCCAGTTCTATACCAGCTGGGAGGATTTCTTCAATGATTTCTTTGCGGGCGCGTACGGCGGCCAGTATCAGCAGCAGTATAATTCGGCAATGAGCAGCGACTATCAGAGATATATGAACGCCGCGGCCAGTTATATTAACGCAAGACGCTACAACGAGGCTCTCAATGTCCTGAGCAATGTCGAGGACCACAGTGCTCTCTGGTATTACTACAGCGCCATCGCAAACGCCGGACTCGGAAATCACGCCCAGGCTTTGGAATACGCTACGACTGCAGCTTCAATGGAGCCGAACAACTACTCTTATCAGAACCTGGTCACGCAGCTCAGCAGAGGAAGCAATATGTATCAGCAGCGTGAGGCCAACTACGTCCAGACTTATGAAAGCGGCGGCTGGTGTCTCAGGCTCTGCCTGCTCAACATGTTTCTCAATCTTTTCTGCGGCGGAAGATTCTTCTGCTGCTGATCACATGGCAGGATATAAAGAGGCTGACGCGTTTGCGTCAGCCTCTCTTTTTAAGTATTTCGGATATCAGCGGTTTCTGCCGTGGCACTTCTTGTATTTTTTGCCGGATCCGCAGGGGCAGGGATCGTTGGGATAGATCTTGGCGGGCTTTCTCACAGTGCCGCTCTCCTTCTGCTCCTTGAACAGCTCCTTTCTCTTCTCCTCGTCGAAGATAGGCTTCCACTCTTCAAGATCGTAAAGCCAGTCAGCGCCGGCTGCAACCATGTTCTTGTAAAGCAGTTCCTTGTCAAAGCCAAGATTGACGACAGTGTTCTCGTCCATCTCTTCAATAGGGTTGGACTCTTTGAGTGAGTCGTTGATGCCGTCAAGGAATCCTGTCATTGTCATGAGGTCCACGTCAAATTTCTCGGCGAGCTCTGCGACTGTTCCTGTGACTACCTCGTCGGGGTTCTTGAGGATCTCGGCGTAAATGGCCTTTTCCTTGGCAAAATAGTCCGACCACAATCTCTGAAGATCGCCCTTATTAGCTTTCTCGTTGTAAGCTTTATCTCTCCACACTTGTAAAATACCCATTACAATACCACCTTTCTCAGTATTAATCTTTCAGAAATGTATTTATCTCAACGGTTCCCTCGAACACGGTACGGGCAGGTCCGGTCATCCAGACATTGTTGTTTGCTTTGTCCCACTCGATCTCGAGGCTTCCGCCCAGAACATCCACAGTGATGCGCTCGCCGGTCTTTCCGTTCAGGACGCAGGCAACGCCCGTTGCGCAGCATCCCGTGCCGCAGGCCAGTGTCTCTCCCGATCCTCTCTCCCAGACTCTCATCCTGACGTGACCTTCGTCAATGACCTGGACGAATTCTGTGTTGATCCTGTTCGGGAAACGTCTGTGGTTTTCATAGGAAGGTCCGATCTCGGCAAGAGGCAGGTCATCTGTGTTTTCCACAAACAGAACCGCGTGGGGATTGCCCATGGATACGCATGTCACTCTTTTGATCTCGTCTCCGATCTCCAGAGGCGCGTCGACCGCTGCGCAGCGGATTTTGCTTCCGTCATCAAGTGTAAGCGGTCTTCCCTCTTGTTCAGAATAGAGTACAGGGATCTCGGAAGATTCCAGGATCGCAGGTCCCATATTAACCTTGACGCGCTTCACAGATCCGTTTTCCGGATAGAGTGTGAGATACTTGATCTTTTTAAAACTTTCCACGGTGATCTGCGTCCTGTTTGTCAGTCCGTAGTCGTAAACAAATTTCCCTACACAGCGGATCCCGTTTCCGCACATCTCTCCGCGGCTTCCGTCGGCGTTGTACATCTCCATCTCAAAGTCGGCGATCTGTGAGCTGTTTATGAAGATCACGCCGTCTCCGCCGATCCCGAAATGTCTGTCGCTCATTTTTCTGACGAGTTCCGGCTTTATGTCTTCCGGAATTGTCTGGGATATGCCGTTTATGTAGACATAGTCGTTGCCGCAGCCTTCCATTTTTGTAAACTTGATGATCATAAGAACCTCTTTTTATAATCCTGTTGAGCGGTTGAAAGATCCGTCATTATTATTTTCTCATGAAATGCGGAAGTTTTTTTCCGTTTTCCCGCACTACGCACAGGATCCTCTCACTCTCTTCTCCGACAGGTCCCATGGTGTCGCTGTCCATTTCCGTGATCCAGGTCATCCCTGCTGCCTGTGCAAAGCGCTTCATCTCCTCGAGCGTATATCCCCGCTGGCGGTGAATCTCCTGATATTTGCGGAAAAGATTGTCATCTTCGCCCATGCGGTTCTCTCTTATAAACAGCGAGAGGTCATATTCGTTGATGCGGGACTCGTCGTCATACCAGTTCTCCCAGATGAAGGAACAGTCTTCTCTGTCCTCCGCGATCGTGCTGTCGCCGATCACATCTCTGTAAAGATGCAGGGTCTTGAAATCGAATACGAAGATCCCTCCGGGAAAGAGAAAAGTATTCACCCTCTCAAAGAGTCTGGCCATGTCCTCATCCGTGAGCAGATAGTTGACGCTGTCTCCCACGCTCACAAAAGTCCCGGCTGTTCCGTAGAGTTCAAATTCTCTCATATCCTGACACAGATAAAGAGTTTTGTGTCTGAGACTGTCCCTTCTCTCCAGGGCCATTCCAAGCATCTCCTCGGAAAGATCGATCCCCATGACGTCGTATCCTCTGTCCGCCAGGATCTCTGTAAGTTTTCCTGTGCCGCAGCCGAGGTCGACCACAAGATTTTTTTCCGCCGCGAGCAGCACATCTTTGGCTTCACTGGCACCTGTTCTCTTCTGTGACGGTTTAGACACGCCGAATCTCGTGATCATATCCTGGATCTGGTCGGCAGTCTTCTGATAATCCGTCCCGTCCATAAATTCATCATAGACAGAGGCAAAACTTCTATAACTTTCGTACATATTTCTTTTGACCTTCTACCTCGCTGATCCGCCGCAATACCGTCTGTCCGGTTTTTACCTGTCAGACGATATGCGCGAGAAGCCCGTAGGAAACAATAGACATGATCACGGTCGCGATCAGTATTCCAAGGATCTCAGCTACCAGCGCCTTTTTAAAATCAATATCCAGAAGCGCTGCGATGAGGGAACCTGTCCATCCTCCCGTACCCGGAAGCGGGATCCCGACAAAGAGCATAAGTCCGAGAAACTCTCCTTTTTCGAGCGCGTCGCTTTTATTCAAGGCTCTGTTCTCCAGTTTCGTCACGACTTTTTCAGTGGGACCGTATTTTTTGAGCCATTTGAATATTCTTTTGATGAAAAGAAGTATGAACGGGATCGGAAGAAAATTGCCGATCACGCAGATCGGTATAGCTTCCACAATATCGACGCCGAGAAGCGACGCAACTATAAGTCCTCCCCTGCATTCGAGGATGGGCATCAGGGAAACGATAAATACAACTGCTTTTGCTGAAATATACTGTGCGAGGTTTGTTGCAAACCAGGCTGCTAAACTTTCCATAATATGATCTACCTTAATTCTTTTACTTAAATACGTTCACCCGCGGCCGGTGATCTCACGCAGCGCTGATACCACTGCGTCCATCTGCTCGTCCGTACCAACCGTGATTCTCAGATATTCTCTGATAGCCGGTGAATTCCAGTGGCGCACAACAATATTCCTCTTCCGCAGTTCCGCGAAGAGAAAATCTCCTGAGAAACCGGGATGACATGTAAAAACGAAGTTTGCTCTGGAATCAGGGAAAATAAAGCCCATCTTCCTGAGTTCTTCCTTGAAACGCTCCCTGGTCCTGACTATTTTGCCCGTTGTCGACTCAAAGTATTCCCGATCTTCCACCGCGGCCTTCCCCAGCATGATGGAAGGGAGGTTCATGGTATAGGAGTTGAAGGAGAACTTGACGTCTTTCAGATATCCGATCAGTTTCTCGCTTCCCATCGCGAAGCCAACCCTCAATCCTGCCATGGCGCGGGACTTGGAGAAAGTCTGAACGATCAGGAGATTGTCATATTTTTCTGTCAGGGGCAGCGCGCTTGTTCCGCCGAAATCAATATAAGCCTCGTCTACAATGACCACACTGTCGGGATTCGCTTTTACGATCCTCTCTACAGTAGCCAGGGACTCTTCCACACCTGTGGGCGCGTTGGGATTTGGAAAAATGATCCCGCCGTTCTTATCTCCCGTAAGCCGGGGCATATATTCATAGGGATCGATGCTCATTTCCTCAGTCAGGGGGATCGGCTTATAGGGAATGCCGTACAGGTCCGCCCAGACGGGATAAAAACTGTAGGTTACAGCAGGAAAAAGGATCGGATCGCCGCTGCTGAAAAATGTCAGGAAACAAAGGGCAAGGACATCGTCGGAACCGACTCCCACAAAAATCCTGCTGCTGTCGATCCCGTAGAAATCAGCCAGAGCATCCGCAAGTTCCGAAGCGTTCATATCCGGATACAAACGCAGATCATCCGCACGGAGCGAGAGTTCCTCCACAGCCTTTCTGACACCGGGCGCCGGCGGATAGGGGCATTCATTGGTGTTGAGCTTGATTATGTTCTTTACCTTAGGTTGTTCTCCTGCCGTATAGGGCACGGTCCTTCTGACTTTGTTCTCCCAGGACATGGTATTCCTCCTTTGTTCCCACAAATATCCCCACGGTATTGTACCCTACTTCAAATTGGATGACAACAAATAAAGCGCCCCGACGTCAAAATATCTGCTCCGTCAGGGCGTTTTTTACTTAAGAATGGTTTCAGAGCTCTGCGGGACCGGTCCCGATTCACCGCAGCCGCATGTCACAGTACTTTACTGAGGAAATCCTGGAGTCGGGGATCCTTGGGATTGTCAAAGAATTCGGCGGGGGTGTTCTCCTCTTTGATAATACCTTCGTCGACGAAAAGAACCTTTGTGCCCACTTCTCTCGCAAATCCCATCTCATGGGTGACCACGACCATGGTCATGCCTGCTTTTGCCAGCTCCTGCATTACATCAAGAACTTCGCCGACCATCTCAGGATCGAGGGCCGATGTAGGCTCGTCAAACAGCATTACTTCCGGGTTCATGGCAAGGGAGCGCACAATAGCGATCCTTTGCTTCTGGCCGCCGGAAAGCTGTGCCGGATATGCGTCCGCTTTGTCCGCGAGGTTAACTCTGTTGAGAAGAGACAGCGCTTTTTCTTTGGCCTCTTCGCTGTTCATGATACCGAGTTTGGTGGGGGCCAGCGTAATATTGTCCATAATGGTCAGGTTAGCAAAGAGATTGAAGTGCTGGAACACCATTCCCATTCTCTGCCTCACTTTGTCGATATTGACACCCGGATCCGTGATCAGTGTGTCATCGAGCCAGATCTCTCCGCTGGTAGGAACTTCCAACAGATTCAGGCAGCGCAGAAAAGTCGACTTGCCGCTTCCCGAAGGGCCGATCACAACGATCTTCTCGCCGTCGTGAACAGTATAATCAATCCCGCGGAGGACTTCATTTTCACCAAAACTTTTATGAAGGTTCTTAACGGTTATCACCTTGTCTCATCCTCCTTTCCATTTTGCCGAACAGGATCGTCAGCAGCTTAACTATGATCAGATAGATCACAGCCGCTCCGATCAGGGGCATGAAAGCCTGATAGGTGGCCGACGAGATCTGGTTGGCCACTCGGGTCAGATCGCTCAGGCCAACGTAACCCACAATAGCGGTCTCCTTGAGAAGCGTGATAAATTCATTGCACAGAGGCGGCAGCGCGTTCTTGAAGGCCTGCGGCAGTACAACATAGCGCATTGTCTGGAATCTGGAAAGTCCCAGGGACCTTCCGGCTTCCATCTGTCCTGAATCGACGGCCAGGATTCCGGCGCGGATGATCTCCGCGACATAGGCGCCTGAGTTGATACCGAAAGAAAGGCTGGCTACAAGTATTCCGTTCCTGCAGTTGCTCATTATGATAAACCACATGATCATAAGCTGCAGAACCGAAGGCGTCCCTCTTATGACGTCGATATACACATCCGCGATCCTGCCGAAGATCGTGATCTTGCCGCTGCGGTTGGTGTGCAGTTTCATCAGAGCTGCGATCGTGCCGAGCACCAGACCGATCATAGCCGCGAAGATCGATACTTCAATCGTTATGCCCAGTCCCTGCAGATACAGTTTCCAGCGGTCTTTCTCTATGAAGGCTATTCTGAATAATTCACTGACGCTCATCTGTTACTCCTATCGTACTAAAATCTGTACTTTACGGTTTTTCTCTTACATAAATGCCGGGCAGGAGTTACTCCCGCCCGGCAGAAACATCCTTTTATGATACGCCTGACAGAGCAGGCTCTTAAATCTTGTTCAGAGCGGATACTCAGTTCTGGATATACTGCTCGACGAGTTTATCGAATGTTCCGTCAGCCTTGATCTCAGCAAGCGCGGCATTGACCTTCTCTGTGAGAACGGTGTCGCCCTTGGGCATTGCGATCGCATACTGCTCAGGTTCGAAGCCATAAACAGCTCCGTCGGTAAGCTTGAGCTGATCAGGATAATTGCTCTGGAATACCATAGCGGGGTTTCTGTCGATGATCACGCAGTCAAGTCTGCCGTTAAGAAGATCGTTTACAGCGTCAACAGCTTTGTTATAAGACTTCTTCTGTGTTGTTCCGTCCTCAGCGATAAGGTCGTCGATCAGATACTCACCTGTGGTGCCGAGCTGGCATCCGAGGTTCTTGCCAAGAAGGTCTTCCTTCGCCGCGATAGCGGAATCAGCGGGAAGGATCACATACTGAACAGCTTCATAATAAGAATCTGAGAAATCAACAGCGTTCTTTCTCTCATCCGTTACGGTCATGCCTGCGATGGCAACATCGATCTTAGAACCGATCGATGTGATCAGGGAGCCGAACTCCATGTTCTGGATTTCAACTTCCACACCCAGTTTCTCGCCGATCGCCTTGATCAGAGCCATGTCAAATCCGTCGGGTTCGCCGTTGTCGCCGAGATATTCAAAAGGCGGGAACTCAGCGTTTGTTCCGACGATCAGTTTGCCGTCAGCAAGTGCATCGGACTCCGCGCCCTCAGCGGAAGCGGTTTCTTCAGCTGCAGCTGTATCCTTAGCGTCGGAGCTGCCCGTGCTTGTGGATGATCCGCAGGCGATGAGGCTGACAGAGATCGCTGCTGTGAGCAGCATTGCAATAATCTTTTTCATGTTCTTTCCTCCACTTCTTCCTGTGACTCACTCAGACAATGTACAGTAAAAATTTGTACAATTGTATACAGGAAATTCAACGTCTATTATATGCATTTCCATTCGGTGTTTCAAGAAAGATTTTAACAAACATCGGTTATTTGATGATTTTTATTGCGGCGCGGGTGGCTCAGACCATTTTCTCCGGATGAAATACCTCGTCAAACCTCTCCGATGAGAGAAAGCCAAGTTTAACACAGGCCTCTTTGAGAGATATATTTTCCTTGTAAGCCAGCTTGGCAGTCTTTGCTGCGTTCTCATAGCCGATATAAGGATTGAGGGCCGTTACAAGCATCAGGGAATTGTGGAGATTGTATTTCATCTTCTCCCGGTTTGCCGTGATCCCGCACACGCAGTTTGTCCGGAAAGAATCAAGGACATCCGAAAGAAGCCTTACCGACTGCAGATAATTATAAATTATAACCGGCATGAATACGTTGAGCTGGAAATTGCCCTGAGAGGCGGCGATCCCGATCGCAGTGTCATTTCCCATTACCTGTACAGCAACCATGGTCACGGCTTCGCACTGGGTCGGATTAACTTTGCCGGGCATGATAGAGCTGCCGGGCTCGTTCTCCGGGATAAAGATCTCTCCGATTCCGCAGCGGGGACCGCTTGCCAGCCATCTCACGTCGTTCGCTATTTTCATCAGGTCGGCAGCCAGCGCTTTGAGAGCGCCGTGGGAGAAGACCACAGCGTCTTTAGAAGAAAGCGCATGGAATTTGTTGTCCTCAGTCCTGAAATCAAATCCTGTGAGCTCCGATACGGCCGCGGCCGCTTCCTCCGCAAATCCCTTGGGAGCGTTGAGACCTGTGCCGACGGCGGTTCCTCCCAGAGCCAGCTCTTTGAGGCCTTTCTCCGAATCCCGGATCATCCCTCGGCACTTTTCAAGCATTGCTCTCCAGCCGCTGATCTCCTGGGAGAAAGCGATGGGAACAGCGTCCTGCAGATGTGTGCGCCCGCTCTTTACAATGCCTTCGTTTTCCTTCTCCAGCCTCTTCATCTCAGCGATCATGGTATCCAGTGCAGGAATGAGCTGCTGCTCCAGAGCCGTCACAGCTGCGATGTGCATAGCGGTGGGGAATGTGTCATTGGAGCTCTGGGACATATTCACTGTGTCGTTGGGATGCAGGAGTTTATCGCCTGCAATGGCATTGCCTCTGTTGGCGATGACCTCGTTGACGTTCATGTTGGACTGTGTGCCGCTTCCTGTCTGCCACACAGCCAGGGGAAACTCGCCGCTGAGCTTTCCATCAGCTATTTCCGTGCACACTTCCGCGATCAGCCCGCATCTCTTTTCATCAAGCTTCCCAAGCCTGCAGTTGGCCATAGCAGCTGCTCTTTTGAGCACCGCGAAGGCGTGGATGATCTCTGCCGGCATCTTCTCTGTTCCGATGCGGAAATTCTGATAGCTTCTCTGCGTCTGGGCTCCCCAGTAGCAGTCCGCGGGCACCTTCATCTCGCCCATTGAGTCGTGTTCGATCCTGTATTCCATTTTCTGTCCTCCGCTTCCGTTTTTATCACAAGTTATTATTTGTTATGGCTGCGTACCTTAAATCCCGCATAATCACCCCTGCTGTACACGACCTTGCAGCCTGCCTTGCGGACTCTGAGTTCAATGCACCTGCCGCATGCGGACGCCTCGTCCTCCGTGCATATTTTGCCGTCGTACAGAAGATATTTTTTCCGCACGTCTCCCGGAGACAGATTGGGCATGATCACGTTGGCTCCGGCCAGAAATCCCAATTCTCTTCCGATAGGATGAATGGTTCCCAGCGCTGTCGTCGCGGGAAGCAGAACATCCGGAAGCATGAGCCTGATCACTGCGAGAAGGTGAAGGGTGTCATAGAGGCTTCCCGCCTTCTCACCCGCGAAGGGTGTATCTTTGTGGGGGATAAAGGGCCCGATTCCGATCATATGAGGCCGGAATTCTTTCATATAGCGCAGATCTTCGATCACATGGTCCCTGGTCTGTCCCGGGGATCCCACCATGATTCCGCAGCCCACCTGATATCCGATCTCTTTGAGATCTGCAAGACACCTCTTTCTGTTTGCGATGCTCAGCTCCTGCGGATGAAGATATCTGTAGTGTTCCGGATCCGATGTCTCCTGGCGCAGCAGATAGCGGTCAGCGCCGGCATCGAAATAGGCTTTATAGGAATCTCTGCTCTTTTCTCCGATAGACAGTGTCACAGCGCAGTCGGGATACCGCTCTTTAATTGCGGACACGATCCCGCATATCATTTCATCCGTGAAATACAGATCCTCGCCGCCCTGCAGCACAAAGGTCCTAAAGCCCAGGGAATACCCCTGCTCGCAGCACGCAAGGATCTGCTCCGGAGTCAGTCTGTAGCGCTGTACATTCCGGTTGCTTCTCCGGATCCCGCAGTATCTGCAGTCATTTCTGCAGTAGTTCGTGAACTCGATCAGCCCGCGAAGATAGACGTCATTTCCGTAATACTTCTCTCTTGCCCTTCGCGCCGCGGCATAGAGAAGCGCTTCTTCCTCTGTACACCGGGCAGCCGGGATCTCTTCGCGGATCTGCACGCATCTGTCCGCGTCTTCACTGCACGACTCTGCCAAAATATCGAATAACTCACGAAGATCGCTGTCTGTGAGTGTCTGTTCTTTTTCCAGGAGCCCGACCAGCTCCGCCATTCTCGAAAGTTTATTCATTTCGCACAATTTCCGTACTTCTGTCCAGGATCCCCCTCATATAGGCGATCGCAGTGCCGTAATTGGTAAAAGGAATTCCCTGGTCTGCCGCGCACTTCATGCGCCAGCGCACCTCTCTGTCGTTAAGCATGCAGGCGCCGCAGTGGATGATCAGCGCGTATTTAGTGAGATCATCGGGAAATCCTGTGCCCGAGCTCGTCTCAAAGCGGATATCCGCACCGGTCTTCTTCCTGATCCAGGCAGGGATCTTCTCCGTTCCGATGTCGCCGCACTGCCTGTGGTGCGTACAGCCCTCGGAGATCAGGATCACATCTCCATCCTTCAGTTCATCTATCTTTCTGACGCCTGCCAGCGCGGAGTCAAGAAATCCTTTATATCTGGCCATAAGGATCGAGAAGGAGGTGAGGGGAATGTCCGCCGGCACTGTTTTGGCCACCTCTCCAAAGACCTGGCTGTCAGTGATGACAAGTCCGGGCTTAGTCTGCCCGCCCTCACAATCCAGTTTCTCCAGTAGTTCTCCGAGCCGGTCCTGTTTGACACAGATGGGAATGCCGTCCGCATCGAGGATTCCACGGATCATCATCTGCTGGGGAAGGATCAGCCTCCCTTTAGGAGCGGCTTTGTCAATGGGAATTACCAGGATGACCATTTCAGAAGGTTCGATCAGATCCCCGATCAGCGGTCTCTCCACAATGCTCTCTCTGCCGAGAACGGCTATTCTTTCCTTGAGTTCATGGATACCATCACCTGTCAAAGCGCTCACATAAAGAATCTGTCCCTTAATGATCCCGGGAAACAACTTTTCCGCTTCTTCGACACCGGTCTTGTCAACGAGGTCGGATTTATTAATGACTACAATGTAGGGTATCTCTTTCTCCTCAAAGAGAGCTATGAGCTCCATGTCAGCTTCTGCGGCTCCGGTCTGCGCGTCAAGTACGAGCACAGCCAGGTCGGCCCGGTTCATAACTCTTCTGGCCCGCCGGACTCTCTTCTCCCCCAGCGCGCCCTCGTCATCAAATCCGGGCGTATCTATGATCACTACAGGACCCAGGGGCAGCAGTTCCATAGACTTGATGACCGGATCAGTCGTCGTGCCCCTGACGTCGGATACCACGGAGATCTCCTGACCCGTCACGGCGTTCACAATGCTGGACTTTCCTGCATTTCTCCTGCCGAAGAATCCAATGTGCACTCTTTCGCCCGAAGGCGTGCTGTTAAGGCTCATCGCTGCCTCCTTTTCCCTCACATGTATTGATGAAAGGATCTCTGAAACTGCTTCTGTAAATGCGGCCTGAAAATGCCAGATGCGGCACCGGGTCCATTGCGGTCCCGTCCGGGATCACATAGCGGTAGAGCGGATCCGCGATCACAAGGGTATTCTCCGAGCAGATCTGCTCCATTGTTTCTTCAACTTCCTCTTCTCCCCGGCAGATCTTATCCGCAGATCGGATCAGATTCTCACTCTCTTCTGTAGCTGCGATCACACATGTACGCAGTCCTCTGTCTTCATAATCCTGCGCGATACTGCAGGACAGGACCGGCTCGCCGATCACGATGATCTGTGGTTTTCCTTGAAGATCCGATCCATCGGTCTCATATGCGGTTCCGCAGACTCCGCTTTCCGCGGCTTTCGCCAGTTTTCGAAGCACACGTCCTCGCATGCTTCCCAGCGGAGCACCCGCCACCCATGGTGTACCGAACTTGGCCCTCAAATATTCAGCTGTGCGCATGCCTGAAGCTGATACCACAAGGTTGACTGACGACCCGCCGGCCTTTTCCAGTTCAGTCAAAGAGTCGCCCATGGCCCACACAGAAGTGATCTCCCAGCCTTCCTTTTCCAGGATTTCACGGAGGGAAGATACGCAGCTTTCCGCCGCGTAGTCGAGAGGTGTCATTCCGAGTATATTCAGGCTTCTTCTTTTCGCGGCTCTTTCATTGTCTCCGTTTTCAGGGCCGCCCGCCTCTTCAAACAGCTTTTCAGCCAGCTTAGCAAAAGCAAGGCCTGCGCCGCTTATATAGTCGTGCATTCCGTTAGTCGGAATATAGAATGTCGGTATACCGGTCCTGCTCTCAATGACCCTGCATATTCCGGTGAAATCCGTACCCGTAAGGTACGGGATCGGAGAATTGCAGAGCGCGATAAACCGCGGCGAGAACTTCCCGGACGCTCTCACAACATCATTGATCAGTTTGCTGTCATTGCCCATGACCGCATCAGGTTCACACAGCCCCGACAGAAAGATCAGACTGTCGCGGTCGTACCATCGCGTCTCGTCATGGGTGTTGTATGTGGAATTACATCCGGACGGGTCGTGCATGACTACCATGCCCCCCAGTTCGTAGAGCGCCGAACACACTCCCGATACATCCCCGGAGTAGACCGGCAGTATTCTGTATGCCTGTCTCATAGTTTCCTCCCGAAGGTCAAAATATCGTCTTATTATACGCGTCAGAACAGAATGCTCTCGCAGCCCAGGCCCTTTCTGGGAACCAGGTCCCTTGTATCCTTCGTATTCTTATAGGCATCTTCCATCAGGGCAGCCATCTTTCTGATCCCGCTAAAGCCCCACATTCCCCCGAAGTCGACGAGGTTTACAAAGTGCTCAGTTCCGCAGAACCAGGCCGCTTTGGGCCCTACGGCCAGGTAACCGCTGTGTTCCGGATCTATGGCTCCCGCGTGGAGCAGACGCCCCTCTGCATGGATCGTACTGCAAAGAAGAATTTCGCCGTGGTTCTCCCTGAGCCAGAGGAAATCATCCTCTTCTTCGGGGCTCACAGCGTCCAGATAAACTTCCCTGACATTAAATCCGTGCTCAAGAAGAAGTCTTGCAAACCCCAGAGGTCTCTGCACGGCTATATAATCAATTGCGATCGGAGTGCTGCCGATCAAATCCCGCAGGTTACAAAGTGCCTTCTCGCACAGTTTTTCTTCCTGTGCAAAGTCAATGCCTGCCTGCTTCATAGTTATGCCCAGTGTCTGTGCTGCAGTTTCAAGTTCTTCCCTGATCCCGGCATAATCGATAACTGCCGGCAGATATATTCCCTTACAGCCCAGCCTTCGGGCCGTCTGCCTTACCGAAACCGCAGACATAGGGCTTCTTGTTATGAAGACTTCCCTGCCCGAGAGTTTCTGATACTCTTTCAAAGTTTCGCAGTCCTGTATCTGCAGCGGATTTGAGTCCATCCCCCGGGCCTTGTCCGCCGCCCGGATCAGCCGCATCAGGTCGCTCTCGGGATCCAGCGCATAGATGTCTCCGAGCAGGGCTGTAAGCCCGTTCTTTTCTTCAGAAAGCTCAAGGATATCCATCATAGCCTTTCTGAGTTTCATGTCCGGACTGGGGCCTGTCTTTTGCATAATGGGATCCATCCATCCCTTGATGAATACTATCTGCGGGAATCTCTTTTCCAGCTCTTTATATACATAGCTCAGATCGCATCCCATAAAGTGATGAAGACAGACGGGAAATACAAGGACAGCTTTGGGAAGTCCTTCCTCTCCCCTCTTTCTGCGGATCTTTTCCAGCACATCCGAGACTCCCTCCAGCGTGATCTCCTCGAGATTTCCGCTGTGCATGTCCTTTTCTTCGAGAACTACACAGGAAAAGCGCTCGATGGCGTTCATCTCGGCGGCAGTCATCACGACGCCTCTCATACAGTTGTCCGAGCAGACGTAGATCTGATGGGCCTGGGGCATCAGCATTCCGATATGCACAATGTTCCAGGTCTCGTGGACCGGCGGATTAAATTCAAGTTCCTGCGCGAAAGGTGCAGGAAAGGAAGCTTTTGATACAGGGATCCTGGATAGACCTTCGCTTCCTGCTTCAGAGCTCTCTCTGCTCTTTTCCGGAGCAGCTTCATTTTCCTGTGCCGGATACGCGACGCCGCAGTCCGAGGCTATTTTATCGGCCAATGCTCTGTAGCAATCCGCAATATCAGAATCAGGAAAGGCGCTCATGACAGTCTCTCCCAGTTCTTCCGCTTCCTGTACAAGATCCGACCTCTCGATACTGCCGGTGATCTGCGTGTGGAGATCCTGTGAGAGTTCAAGCACTTTTTCTTCCTCGCGTTTTACATTTCTCCGGTTGAGGATCAGACCGCCCAGCTGCGCGTATCCTCTCTCTTTGAAGTTTTCCACTGCGAGTCCGATATTGGCCGCCGCATAGATTGCCATATTCTCGCCGGAAGTCAGAATATACACTCTGTTGGCGTACCCCTCTCTCATGGGCATGGCAAATCCTCCGCATACCACGTCCCCGAGGACATCGTAGAGGATCACATCCGGGCTGTATTTTGCCAAAATATCTTTGTCCCTTAAAGTCTCCAGCGCAGTGATGATGCCCCTACCGGCGCATCCCCGTCCGGGCATGGGACCCCCTGCCTCCGCGCATATGACTCGTCCTCTTCCGGTCTCTTTCACATAGATAACATCTTCAAGTCCAAAGGGAACGCGCTTTCTGACCATCTCCATGACTGTGGGGATCTTCTTCCCGTCCCGCAGGCTCAGGGTGGAATCCGCTTTGGGGTCGCATCCGATCTGAAGTACAGTCATTCCCAGGCTTGCCCAGTATTGCGACAGATTTGAAACGGTAGTCGATTTCCCGATGCCGCCTTTTCCGTAAAATGCTATTCTGATCATTTTATTTCCACCTCTGAGATCACATTGGAATAAGCCGTCTTGGCACTGATCCCCGGCAGCTTTCCGATCTTACCGGAAAGCGCGCTGATCTTCTCCTGAGGAGCGTCTACCGCTACGCTGATGATGCTGATCCCTTTGCTTCTGTAAGGAATCCCCATTCTCCCGATAATATAACCGCGATATTCGTGAAGGATCTCATTGATCTTCTGCGCGGCATCCTCGTTTCCGACAATGATAGAGATCACCGCCACTCTCGTCTCTATGCTCATAGCCGTCTCCTTTATTCTCTCAGCAGATCCTCGGAAGCAGCTCATTACCGGGCTGCGGAAGAAGAGTCTGCGCGCCGATTTCTGTCGTCATAGTCACTCTTCCGGGCATAACGTCGGTGATCTTACCGATCACAGTCGTCCCTTCCGTGTATTTGCAGTTCCGGAGAGTTTCCACTAACAGTTCCGCTTTCTCTTCAGGGCATACCATAACAAGTCTTCCCTCGCAGGCCAGATATAAGGGTTCAAGCCCCAACAGGCCGCAGACTCCCTTCACGGCGGGATCTACAGGGATCTTTCCTGCGTCAAGATTTACGCCGACGCCGCTCTGGGCCGCGATCTCATAGAGAACTGTTCCCACGCCGCCGCGGGTCGCATCGCGGATAACATGGATCTCGGGAACTGCCTTCAGCGCCGCCTGTACAGCTCCGGACAGGGGCGCGCAGTCGCTTGTGACGTCCGCCTCAATCCCGTAGTCATCTCTCTCAAGAAGGATGGTGCAGCCGTGTCTTCCGATATCACCGGTCACAATAACCGCATCGCCGGGTTCTGCCAGTGCTCCGGAAGTCTTCACGCCGTCAGGAATGATCCCGACTCCGGTGGTGTTGATGAATACACCGTCCACCTGGCCTTTCCCTGCAACTTTGGTGTCTCCTGCCACGATCTGTACGCCGGCTTCGGCGGCAGTTTTCTCCATCGCAGCTGCGATCTCCTCGAGTTTGTCCATGGGGAATCCTTCCTCGATGACAAATCCGCAGGTCAGATATTTGGGCACTGCGCCCATGCAGGCGAGGTCATTTACCGTTCCGCAGATCGAGAGTTTTCCGATGTTTCCGCCTGCGAAAAAGGCCGGGGATACGATAAAGTCATCAGTGGACATAGCGATCCTTCCCTTTTCGATCCCGATGACTGCCGCGTCATCCGCAGTAAAGAGAGGATTCTGGAAATGTCTTTTGAACACACGGTCGATCAATTCTGAAGTCTGTTTGCCGCCGGCGCCGTGGGCCAGCGTTACTGTATTGCTGCCAGTCATTGTATTTATCTCAACCTCCATACAGATAGAATGCCGAACAAGCGCCCTCGCCTGATACCATACAGGCTCCAACGGGGTGCTCCGGCGTACACACTTTGCCAAAAACTTTGCAGTCGGAAGGGAGACATTTGCCCTGAAGGACTTCTCCGCATCGGCAGGCCGGATTGCTCCGCCCTTTCACTTCCGGAAGGCTGAACTTCACACGAGCGTCATACTGTGAATACTCATCCCGCAGTTTCATTCCGGACATAGGGATCTCCCCGATCCCTCTCCACTCGCTGTCGCAGGGTTCCATCATGGAATCCACCAGGCGCACTGCTGCCGGCTGTCCCTGTGCTCTTACGACTCTGGGGTAGCAGTTCACGAAGAAAGGCTCTCCCTTTTCAAACTTCGTGACAGCTACAGCAAGCGCAGTTACAAGCTCTGAAGCAGTAAATCCCGCGCACACGCCGCTCACGCCGCGGGCCGCCAGATCCTCGCAGATCCCCGTTCCCACAATAGCGTGCACATGACCGGGATAGAGATACAGATCAGTGCTGTCCTTCATGGCTTCATAAGCTCCCGGCATTGTCTTATTAGCTGTCAAAACAGAGAAATTCTCCACATTATCCCTCTGCGCTGCCTGCACCGCGAGACATACGGAAGGCGTCGTGGTCTCGAATCCGACTGAGAGGAAAACCACCTGCTCATCCGGATGCTTCACCGCGTACTCCACCGCATCCGCAGGCGAGTATACGACCTGGACTTTCGCCCCCGCGCCGCGGGCTTTCTGAAGGCTTGAAGAAGTTCCCGGAACCCTGACAAGATCCCCGAAAGTGCAGATGGTGCATCCGTGATCCAGCGCGAGGATGAGAGCCTCGTCGATAAAGCTCACCGGAGTTACGCAGACGGGACATCCCGGTCCTGAGATCAGCTTTACAGACGGCGGGAGTATCTTTCTGATGCCCAGCCTGAAGATCTCGTGGGTGTGAGTGCCGCATACCTCCATGATCCGCACATCAGGACCGCTGTAGTTCTTAATGATCTCAAGGGCCGATCTCTTTTTTGACCCTGCATTTCTGTCATCACTCATAACAGTTCCTCCAGAAGCTCCTCTGTCTCTGTCTGATCATCGCTGGTGATCTTTGAGATCGCCGCTCCTGCGTGCACCATGACATAATCGCCGGGCTCCAGATCCTCCAAAAGCTGCGCGGAGACCTGCCTCTTGGCACCGCTTGCATCTACCAGCGCTGTTCCGTTTTCATTGATCCTGATTACTCTTGCTGAAAGACCTACACACATAATTTCCTCTCCTTGGCGGAATCATCCGCTTTTATATATTTGATCTTTATGAAACATCCGTCCGGATGATCTTTACTTTCCCGTCATGTACTGCCTGTACTGCAGCTACAGCCTGCCCCAATGCTATGCCTCCGTCATTGGGAGGAACCAGATGGTGGATCAAAACATTGAAACCTTCCGATTCAAGCCCTTTTTTGACCATGTCCAGAAGAAGGCGGTTCTGAAAGCATCCGCCGCTGAGGGCGGCAGTCCGGATCCCGTTCTCCTTACGGATTTTGGCGCAGGCTGAAATAATCTGGTCAGCGAGCATTTTGTGGAAGAGCCATGCAAGACGATCCGTTTCCTCACCGCGGAGTCTTCCGAGAGTGATCCTTTTCACGATCTTGTCCGTAGGAAGAATCAGGCGTCCGTCTTCTCCTCTTATTATTGTCTGATCTGCTGTGCTCTCCTCATTCCTGCTTTCCGGCGCAGTTTTCTCGTACGCCTCTGCAGCAAACTCCAGAGCCATCGAGGCTTCTCCCTCAAAAGTGGAATGTCTGCAAATCCCGCAGATCGCGCTCACGGCATCGAACAGCCTTCCCGCGCTGGTGGAGACCACCGAGTTGAGTCTTCTGTCCGCCATTTTCATCAGAACAGAAGATTCCTGCTCCGTGCACAGTGAAAACTTTCGAGTAAGGGAAAGGACATCTTTAAGCGGTGAATCCGCTTCCTCTGCTTTGCTGATACTGTGCAGCATGGACACTGCGATCCTCCATCCGTCTGTGGAGGAGAGGTCTCCCCCCACCTGAATAAATGGTTTAATGCTGGCTTTTCTTTCAAAGCCGTGGTAGTCCGCCGTAAGGATCTCTCCTCCCCAGATGGTACCGTCAGTCCCGTATCCTGTGCCGTCCATGGAAACTCCTATGACTGGATCCGCGTGATCATTCTCCGCCATACAGCTTAGAACATGGGCGTAATGATGCTGAACTTTTACCACCGGAAGGGAATCTCCTCCACGCTCTCTCCCGAGCTTCTCTGAGAGCCCGATCGATGTCGTTACCGAGTTGTATCTGGGGTGAAGGTCACACGCAATAACTTCCGGAGTCACTTCCAGGAGCCGCGCATACCTCCCTGTCGTCTCTTCCAGCGCCTTCACGCTTCTGAGGTCCGCCAGATCTCCGATATAAGAGGAGGGATAAAACAGGCTTCCGCTTCCTATGCAAAATGTATTTTTCAGTTCGCCGCCTATGGCCAGCACTCTTGTGCCGCCCGTTTCTTTTTCGCTTCCTTCCCACGCAGAGAGCATGTAGGGAAGCGGCGCATAACCCCTGGACCTGCGGATCATGTAAGGCTCCCCGTCATAGAAATCCATGACCGAGTCGTCTGCCCTGATCCGGATCTTTCTGTTGTGAGAAAGAATACAGTCGCAGAGATTTCCAAGCTCCGCAATGGCCTCAGCATCATCTCTGCATATCGGCGCTCCGGAGACATTTCCGCTGGTCATCACAAGGCAGTCCGGCATATTGATCCCGTCCGGATAATCAAAGAGCAGGATCTGGACCGGTGCATAGGGGAGCATCACTCCAACGGTAGGATTTCCGGGTGCGATCGAAGGACACAGTTTCCCTCCTTCTCTTCGCTGCAGCAGCAGGATCGGCTTCTGGTGCCCGGTGAGAATCTCTCTCTGCGCATCGCTGATCTCACATTCTCTCTCTGCTGCATCTTCGTCCCTCATCATAACGGCAAAGGGCTTAACAGGCCTTGTCTTTCTCAGGCGAAGTTTTGCCACCGCTTCTTCATTGGTCGCATCGCAGCACAGGTGGAATCCTCCTATGCCTTTGACCGCGGCGATCCCGCCTTCTGAAATGATCCTGCGGGTTCTTGTGATCGCTTCACTTCCGCGGACAGCTTCTTCTCCGGCAAGATATACCTCAGGTCCGCACTCGTTGCAGCAGACCGGCTGAGCATCGTAGCGCCGGCTTTTCGGAGAGTGATACTCACCGGAACAGGTCGGGCACATGGGAAACATTTTCATGCTCGTCCTCACCCTGTCATAAGGAAGTCCTTCCAAAATGGTAAGCCGGGGTCCGCAGCACGTGCAGTTGATAAAGGGGTGAAGATATCTTCTGTCGCCCGGATCGAGAAGTTCCTTCCGGCACTCTTCACAGATCGCAATGTCCGGAGAAATAAAGATCTCTCCCTTAGTTTTCGCGCTCTCTATGATCTCGAAGGATGTAAAACTTTGTTCCCTGCTGTCAGCGCTGCGGACATCCATCTTGAGCACAGCTGCCCTCGCCGGAGGCTTTTTCTCGAGAAGATTTAAGAAGCAGTCCACCTGTTCCTGTCCGCCCTGGGCAAAGATCTCCACATAAGGTCCCTTATTGCAGACTGATCCTCTGATCCCGGCCTGCGCCGCGTGTCTGGCCACAGTAGGCCTGAACCCCACTCCCTGGACAATTCCGTATACTTTTATTCTTAATGTCTTCTCTGTATTTCCGATCATAATTTACCTGAAACCGCGAAATGCGGCAGTCCGGCGAACCCCCCGTCAAAACAGTCCCGCAACAGAGGGAGCATGACCGGGTCCGCGATGATCATGTCGTATTTTCCTGAGCAAACCGCCCGGGCGAGGTCTGTCTCCTCGCTAAGGTGAAAATCTCCCGCTTCGCTCAGTTCTTTCTTCAGCATGAACCATGTAGCTGTGTCCACGCTTCCCGCTCCGAGCTCCTGCAGCACCTTTCTGCAGGAATTTGCCGTAATCTGTTCGTGAACCACCAGGATTCTTTTTCCGGCAACTGATGTATTCTCCGCGATCTTGCGGATCTGCCGTTCTGCCAAAGGATTGCAGCAGCGGAAAGGGACTGAATATTTTGACAAAAGCGCTTTCGCAGCCTCATAACCCGACACAGTAATAACAAGGTTCTCACAGACTGATGTCGGATCTGAAAAAGCTTCTGTCCCATCCGCACGGCTTCCGTAGATCACCGCCCGCTTGCCGAATTCCTTCTCTGTATATTCTCTGAGCGCCTCATAATCAGCGATCCCGCCCAGATCCATGTATTGCGCGCCGAGAATTCCGATACGGCCATTTCTCTCTGCATCTGTTTCATTGCCCGGCTTTTTTGCGAACTTCTCAAAAAGAGCCAGATATGCCTTTTCGGCGCCTTTGTCGTAGTATTCCATTCCGTCGCAGGCAATACCGATACAGGGGAGTCCCGTCTTTTTCTCAGACATCCTCTCAAGCGCCCTGAAATCTGTCCCTATGACGGCCGGAACAGGAGTCCCGACAATGGCAGCAAAAGCAGGAGTTTTGTCCTCCCCGCCTTCTGACAGTAAAGCTGCTGCGTCCGCCAGTTTCTTCACCAGTTTCTCATCCCTTCCGAGGATCGCGTCCATATCCCGAAGGCCTGCACTGAAAACGGCGCTTCTTGCGCGGAACCATCTGGGCTCGTCGAAGCCGCAGATATTGCCTGTACAGCCTCCCGCGTCGCAGATCACTGTGATACCGCCGAGTTCATAGAATACAGAGACCGCGCCGGACTGATCCGGGGCAAATGGTGTGAGGATCTCCCGGTAGCCCTTGGGCCTGTTGCCGGAGGTCTCTATATTCTTCGCGGGCTCCCCTCGGCTGACCTTTTCGATCTTTCTGTCCGCTCCGTACTCGCCGACCAGTCTGACCGCAGAACCGTAGAGTTCCTTTTCACTGCCCTGCACGGTCTCCGACAGAGCCTCGAAAAAGCGGCAAACGCCCATAAAACCAAAAGGCTGAATGTCCTGTCCCCACAGAAGACAGGGGTAATCCGGATGATACCAGCCCGCGTCCCGTCCAAGAGCGATGTGCAGAGTTCCCTCATTATCTGCATCCCCATCCGTGTTCTCTTTATATAGCAGCATGGAGGGCGACAGGTTCGAATAAACCCTTGTTTCCGGACTCAAGTCGGACAAGTGCCTGATATAGCGATAAGAATCCGTTGTGATCGTTCCGAAGATCTCCCTGACTCTGAAGCCGTAACGCACCAGGGCAAGCGCAAGCTCGAAAGGATCCGCATTGATCGCTTCGCCGACACTGAAGACCGCTCCGGAACAGGTTTCTCTGAACCTCTTCATCGCTGTTTTGGCCTTTTCCATGTAGGTCCCGTATTCAAACCGGACACCGAGAGCCGCCGCAAAAGCGTCATACTGCGCCGCTATCCTGTCGATCTGGTAAAGCCTTGTGAGTTCGACAGAAGGAATTCCCAGTCTCTCCTGAAGGTCTCCTGCTGCGGGTCTCGCCTCCGGATTCAGGATCAGGTTGAAATTGGCCTCCGACATCTTTTCAAACTCAGAATAGTCTCCGCATGAGGAGACTTCCCTGATCCGCCTCACTCCGATCTGTCTAAGAAGGGACCTGAGTTCGCAGTCCTCTTCCAAAGGGGCAAAATATCCCAGGATATTGACACTGTCGGATTTCTTGGGAATCGGCTGCAGCAGGGAATATATGGATTGTCTGACGTGAACCATGGGCGGCTTTCTGCCCTCTCTGGTCAGCGCATACATGTAGCATGGCCTTACACGGATATAGGAATCCTCTGCGTCACAAACTGCCCGGACGGATTCATTTACCATTTTCTCCGCTTTCCTGCAGACCCGCTCCATATCTGTGCCCAGCAGCGCGTCCACGCAGGTGATGCAGATCATAATGACAGAGGGCCGCTTACTGAGGCCTGCCGCCAGTTCGCAGACCGCCTTTGGAATCCGGCGCAGATGTCTGCCGGTTATGAGATCCGTCTCATCCATCGTCAGATAAAAAAACCTGTTTTCGTACCCCTTCATAGTGCTGATGGAAGATGTATTTCTTCCGCAGCAGCCGGGAGATACGATCAGCATGACCGATCCGGGAACGGACAATCCCGCCCTCTTGACGCCGAATCCCTCAGCCCCCGGCGAATTAAAAGCCAGGGTGGCCGGCGAACTGTAGATCAGATGGGAGGAAGAAGTCATTTCCTGCGGGATATTATTCTTTCCGAGTTCCCACAGCTCCCTGACTGAATAACTTATCGCTCCGCTCATTCTCTCCTCCATCAGTTTCCGCTCTTTTCCTCTTCAATAAGCCTTTGGGCGAGGTCCAGAAAGCACTTGCTCACATAGAGTTCCGGATCTCCCTCGATCACTGTCTTTCCCTGATCTTCAAATCGGATGATATCGTCACTTCTGGGGATCCGGGCCACTATAGGCAGTCCTTTGGACAGCGCGAACTCCTCTACCTTCCTGCTCTCGTCTTCGACATTTCTGCTGTTGAGGATAATGCCCTCCACTCTTGCGTAGCTCCTGTCCTCGAAGTTTCGCACTGCCGTGCATATATTGTTGGCCGCATAGAGCGCCATCTTTTCACCGGATGTCACAATGAGGACCTTCTGCGCATAACCCTCTCTGATCGGCGCGGCAAATCCTCCGCACACAACATCCCCGAGAACGTCGTACAGCACCACATCGGGCTTGTAAGTCTCAAACAGCCTGAGGTCCTCCAGCAGGCTGAAGGTGGCGATGATCCCCCTGCCGGCACAGCCGAGTCCCGGCGTAGGTCCGCCTGTCTCAATACACAGGACTCCTCCATAACCCTCTTTTGCGATCTGGTCAATGGCTTCGGGCTCCTCATCCTTTTCGCGCAGATAGTCCATCACCGGCTGCAGTGGCCGGCCGCCCAGAAGATTTATGGTGGAATCCGCCTTGGGATCACAGCCGATCTGGATCACTCTTTTGCCTAAGAAGGCAAATGCCGCAGCCAGATTGGATGTTGTTGTGGACTTTCCGATACCGCCCTTCCCGTAAATCGCTATTTTGATCATTGCGCTCTCCTGTCAAAAAATTCCGTTCATAAAAAAGGCTCCTCCACCTTTCCGGTGAAAGAGCATTGCAAGCATGAAAACACGCGCAGGGAGACCTTCCGCACACGAAAGATCCCGCCTTGATCCGCATATGTCTGTCTTCATAGAAACTGTTCCCGCTCTTCCAGGTCGGATAATTCTTTCCTGTCAGATCACTCTATGCCTATTATTCCACAGAGTACACGATATATTCAAGTCCCGTGTCGCTCATGCCGCCAAGTTCCAGCAGATATTTGCCGTTCTCGTACATAAAGTCAAAGTCATACTCAAAACTTCCGGAGAAGCTCGCTTCGCCGAGCTGCTCATGGATCTCGCTCTCAGAAGCTCCCCATGTGAAGCCGCAGGGAAGTTCAAGCTCAGGAAGATTGGGGGCTTCCCCGTTTTTTCCCTTCCCCATTGTGATATAGATCCCAGTCATGGGAAGGTCTGTCAGTTTCACCTCGGAACCGGTATAGTTGCCGAATTCAGCCTTGACAATGACATCATCATCCGTGTAATCGGGGCTTGTCATCTTCGCTGTCACGACCTGGTCAGCCGCCATAGTCTTGTCCGCGGGATTTCCGTCGATCTCATAGGTAAGCGTCCACTTGCCAAGTTTCATAGAACTGAGTTCGATCGGGAATGTGAGTTCCATTCCGTCAAAGGACATAACGCCGTCCAGCACCTCGTTGAGATTGACCTCCGAGCTGTTATCCTGCTTTCTCTTCTCGTTTTCTTCCTTTTTTCTCTCCGCTTCCGCTCTCTCCGCCTCCGGGTCCACTTCGGAGGGTTCAGGCTTCTCGATCACATCCTTCTGTGTGGCGGATTCAGCCGGTTTTTCCTCTTCTTTTATGATGTCCTCCGACTTCACCTCTTCAGGGTTGATCGGCTCCATCACTGTGCTGCTCGCTGCAGCGCTCTCCTCAGTGGAGTCCTTCTTGGATGCGTCTTTGCCCCCGCACCCGAAAAGGCCCGCTGACAGAGCCAGTACAAGAAGCACTGCTGCAGTTTTTCTTCCTGCGTTTACAATTCTTTTTCTGATCACTTTTTTCTCCTCCCATAGGAGCGGGCAGTTGCTCCGCTCTAAAAAATTCATCCGGTTCAGATCGGATTGCGGTTAAATCCCTTGAATTTCCTACCGTTTCTGCAGTAGAAATCATACAGGAAAACACCTGTATTTCCGAACTCAGGATACGCGCTCTCCGGCACTTCAAGAATGCAGGATTCGTAAGCATTGACGATCACTGTTCCTGAGGGATGTTCTCTGCGCCTCTCAAAGTTTCGCGAATATGTCTTATGTACATGTCCGTGAAGCATATACAGAGGCTTTACTGTGCTGAGAAAACTGTCAAAACATTGAAATCCTCTGTGCGGCAGATCGTCCAGATCGCCATAGCCCCTGACCGGCGCGTGAGCCACAAAAACATCGATTCCCCCGGTGATCTGTGTCTTTCTCATTAGACGGTTCACCCGGGAAGTCATCTCCGACTCCGTGTACATGTCGCTGCTTTCTTTGTACCGCATGGAGCCTCCCAGTCCTGCAATTCTCAGTCCGTTGTGATTATATATCATCTCGTCGATACATACGCAGCCTCCCGGCGGCTTTCTGTCATATACCGTATCGTGATTGCCGCGGACATAGAGCAGAGTCCTGTTTGACATTGTAACAAGAAACTCCAGATAATCGGGACTCAAATCTCCGCAGGAAATGATGAGATCGATTCCTTTAAGCTTTCGCGGTGTGTAGAAATCCCACAGAGATTTGCTCTCATCATCTGCGACAACCAGAATCTTCACAGCTTATTCTCCTTTACACCGGTTGCTTTCACAGTCTTTTTGATCGAGTCATCAAGTTCCCATGTCTCAGGGATCTCTCCTATGATATTGTCGCACAGCCAGTCCATTTTGATGATCTCTTTGTCATTGAGAGCCGGCGAATCAGGTCCTTTTAATATGCCGGTCTGCGTGTGGATCTCTCCTTCAAAGGGACTTGCCGCGTCCGCAGCTATTATGCGTTTGAGCGCCAGAACTACCTTGCGGGAAGCATACGGAAGATTTTTCGAAAGGATTATATCCACAACTCCCGCAGACATTCCCCACCAGAAGTTCACTGCCTTGCCGCCCGATCTGGATTTTCTTGCATCCAGTGACCCGTCGATGAGTTTGCGGATTATCTGCTCGTAATAGGATCCCCACTGATAGACAGGGGCGGCGAGATTCTCCACCTCCTGTTCCTCTCTCATACTTCCGTCAGCTCTCCTCGTCCCGGCGTCATGGATCCGGTACAGTCCATACTTTCTGGTTGGATCCTTGGGTTTTATGAAGTCGATCCCTGATATGATCCTGCATCCGCTTTCGATCAGTTCTTTCTCCCAATCACTTCCCTTTTTGGATGCCCAGACAAGTTTGATCCTGGCGTTCGGATCAAAGGCTGCAGCGCCCAGCGCAAATGCGTTAATGTTTGCGATCCCTCCGTAAATAGGATAGTCAGCTCTATATCCGATTATATGGTTCTCGGTCAATGAGGCAGCAAGACATCCCATCAGGAATTTAGCTTCATACATTCTTGTGTAATAGGTAGGTACCGAGCTTTTGGAGAGATTGACAGAACAGTTCATGATCCTCATCTCCGGGTATTCGATCGCAGCCTTCAGGCAGGCTTCCATCATAGCGGGAGATGTGGCGAATACTATGTCCTCCTTATCCGCATCGCAGGCCTCAAATGCCTGCTCCAGGTTATGCTCGGAGCTGCAGTCCTCAAATTTGATCGCTTCGACGGCGCCATCAAACTTCTCAACGAGTTCATTGGCGCCCAGTTCATGGCTGTAGACCCAGCTGGATTCTTCTTCCTTGTGCTCAAACAGAAATGCGGCGCGAATAGGTTTTCCGTTGTAGGCGCTGCTGAGATTGATCAGTTTTTTTACACCGCTTCCCTTTCCTACTTCCCAGGGGCCGCGGACCAGCTCTATTTTGTCCTCTCCGGCTATTATACTGTACTCATTCCTGAGTTTCTGGATCTTGTGTCTGATCAGATTTTCTGAATCGTACAGAAGACTGTCAATCTCAAAGACCGTAAGATAGAGCAAAAAAGCATCTCCTGCGGTAATAGGATTCTTACCGCTTACAGGTTCATAACACTTTGAGAAGACCGTAAAAGCAGATTTGATTTCCTCGATCAATTCGTCAGGCCATGCTTTCTTCAGATCCTGCCCGAAGTGGTCTGCAAGTTTCGCGTAAGAACCCTCTCTTGAAAATGTGATGGAAAACAGTCCCGTCACATTGTAAAAATCTATATATTCATAGTAGATCCTGGTGATCGGATCGTCCGCTTTGGGCGGAATGATCCGTATCACATCTCCGGGAATAGAGACATAACCGATTAATTTGGATACCGAAACCCTCTTGTTCCCTTCCTCCACATAGAATTTATTCATGTATTCGTAAACTTTGATCGGTTCCCGGATTCCTTCTTCCATCGCGGAGTCGTAGAGAGACGACCACTTGAGTGCGAATTCGCTTCCCGGTTCTGTGAGCGGCATGAAGTTGCAGGCAAACGCGTTCTGCCTTCCGACAGTTCTTGTGCCGGCGATCATATTAAGGGGGATCTCCTTTACGCCAAGCGGTCTCACCGCCATCCTTTCTATATCCTGTCCCATGGAATCCAGTGCCGGAAGATAGGGGTACTGCCCCGATGCGACAGCTCTGCGGTATGCCCGTTCTCCTTCCCGTCTGGCTTTTTCATAGTCGATCTGCATATACTGCTCCTTTTAACTCGTCATTATTCGATTCCAAAACATTATACACGAATTCAAAATGAACGAAAATACAATAATGCCGCCTTATTGCAGTCAGTTTTTTGATATTTAAACTTTAGTTAAGAATACAGTGCTATTTTAATCTTGCCGGTTATTATTAATATCTTCGCCGAACAGGATGCATCTGCATTCGTTCTCCATAAAAAGCGCGGTCAAGGTCTAACTCCCTTGACCGCGCGTTCTTTTTGTTCACATCTGTTCTCTGGAAAGGCCGTCAATATCCACCACCGCGATTTCCGGCGGGTTATTAAGTCTGGGGATCATCCCCCTTGGCGCGCTCAGTCCGCTTGTAAGGAACAGTTTCACTCCGTCCTTTTCCGACAACCCGTGTACAAATTCGGGAAAATATCCCCGGGATCCTCCAAACACTCCGCCGTAATGCGGGAGTACTACAAGGCCGCCCAGATCGTTTCCGCTCACCACCAGGTCTACATCCCAGTTTTTGCATGCGTCCGAATACAAAAAGCTCTCAGGTCTGATGGAAAGCATGATCTTAAGATTTTCTGTATTCTGATAGTCGCTAAGGAAATTCCAGGTCCCCTCATACCTTTTCTTCACCTCATTTCTGAGGTTGGTCAGTTCATAGGCATTGTTGTACATGCCGCCGACCCGCACACCGATCCCGTAGAGGTTCGTATCCGCATAACTCTCGTTCAGAACAACAGCCCCTGCTTTCTCGAGAGCCTCTCGCAGAGGATCCGTACTGTCTTTCTCAGAAGTGTGGTTCTTTACATACTTGAGTTCCTCTTCTCCATAGGAATAGTAAACGGGCGCGATCTGAACCAGTCTCTTGATCAAATCCGTGAGAGGAGTCAGTTCTTCCGTACCGGCAGTGATCATATTGCCGCCGATCAGGATCGCGTCCGGAAAAGTGTTTCCCGCCCGGTCAGCGATCACCCCGTTGCCGTCCTCGAAGACATAGCCGTAAAGATCTGAGAGTACCACAAAGCGAAGAGACTGGTCGCCTTCTCCTTCTTTGGTGTAATAATAGTGCACTTCCGGATCACTATAGGACCGCTGGAGCATCCATGCTCCTGGTATTCCTATAATGAGCGCCAGCAACAATAAAACAAAAATAAAATGAATCAGTTTCTTTATCATCTATCCTGCCTTTACGTTTTTATTTATTCCGCTCCTTCATGCCTTAACACGACACCTACGGTTTTGAGGAGGATCTTGAGGTCCAGCATGACACTCCAGTTCTGAATATATTCACGGTCAAGTCTGACCACTTCTTCAAAGTCTGTGATATCGCTCCGGCCGCTGATCTGCCAAAGACCTGTGATCCCGGGCTTGATACTCATCCTCACTCTGTGATGCAGGTCATACTTTTCCCATTCGTCAAGGGTCGGCGGTCTTGTCCCCACAAGAGACATCTCACCCTTGAGCACATTCCAGAACTGCGGGAACTCGTCCAAAGAGGTTCTTCTGATAAAGTTGCCGATCCCTGCAGGCCTTCCGTTTTTATCCTTTTTTTCTGATCCGATGATCCTCGGGTCATCATCCATCTTGAACATCATCCCGTCGCTGATCTTATTCTGTTCCATGAGCGCCTTTTTGCGCTCTTCGGCGTCCATATACATGCTTCTGAACTTGTACATGTAGAACTGTTTGCCGTTCTGCCCAACCCTTTTCTGCTTGAAAAAGATCGGTCCCGGGGACTGAATGTAAATGATGGGGGCTATAAAAATAAAGATGATTCCTGTGAGGATGCACCCAATGATCCCGCCAAGAATATCCATGATCCTCTTGCAGATGATCTGTCTGGTGGATACGATCCTGAGACTGTTGGTCAGAACCCTGTATGTTCCGATCTTGGAGACCTCCTGCATCCCGTCGCTGTGAGCATTTAATGCTTCCAGACAGTAATGGACTGTGATCCCCATCTCCATGATGGCATCGATCATATCCATGGGATAGGGCATATTATCGGGCTGATAAACAAGCACCTCGTCTACCCAGTTCTTTCTGATCTCATTGATGATATCCGTCTCTCTCCCCATAACGGGAATGTCCCGGATCGTCTCTGAACTGCACTCCCTGTCCATCAGGTATACGCCCGTGATCTTATAGTCGTGAACACTGTTGTCCAAAAGGTTCCTTACCACTTCTCCGGCCAGTGAAGAAGAGGTAATGACCATAAGGGACTTTTTCCCTATTTTGATCTTGACGGAATTAAAGATCCTCTTCTTATTCAGAAGCCTCATAAAGTAAGAAGCGAACAGGTACATGACTGCCATAATACCTGTAAACATTCGGGATACCAGATAAATCTGGTGTACCATGAACAGAAACAGGATCTCCAGCAGCATGAAGGTTGCCTCAAACCGAAAAGTGGCAATGAATTCCTCCATTCGGTTTCTTCTGAGGATATTTTTATAACTGTTTGTAAACAGTACTGTGAGCAGCTGACACAGAAGCAGCAGGATCGCCTGATATCTGTACAGATACGTGTCGTATGGATTCTCAACCCCGACCCATATCCAGTAACTAAGCACAAAGCAGATCTGCAGCACTACCACATCGAGCACTATAAAATCGATGTGCTTGAGCCAGCCTCTCAGTTCTTTCTTATGCATAACACTCTCCCTGCCTCAACGAAGAACTCTGAGGCAAACGAACTCCCGCTCAGTTAAATCCGAAAATTTTCCGTGCGATCCCGTATCCGGAGGAGACCACTGTCTTCCCGAATCTGCCGGGCAGATGAACCGCTGTGCCGAAGACACCTCTGCGCAGTTTTAAGTACAGCTCGTGGTCCTTCTCGGAGAGGTATTCCCACAGCTCGTCCTTGATAGCGAGTTTTTCAGCGTCGTCGGAAATGATCGCCAGAACCGAAGTGATCGTCGTGATGATCTCAAGATAGTTGTACATATACTTGTAGAGCTGGTTTTTCTTTTCGATCCTGCCTTCCGTTACTCCTTCCGAGAAATAGTCAAACATGATCCGGTTGACCCTCGCCTGCTGGTCAAGTCTTCCGATCATGACCTCCTCGTTGACAGACTGGTCATCTCTTCCGATGAAATAATAGTAGAAGTTCACGTCCAGATAATAGAGGTTCTTCACATTCGGCATCGGATTGAACACATAGATGTTGTCCACATAGAAGCAGTGCTCCGGAAGCCGCAGCCCGGACTCTCTGAGAAGCTCTGTTCTGTAGATCACGGAATGCATCAGAATATACTGGCCCTTACGGAAGCGTTTAGTCTCCTCCCAGCCGAAAACTCTGCCTGTCGGAAGTGCTTTCCGGTACTGCATGACTTTCTTGCGGACCTGCCCTTCCTTATCGTACACGAAATTACTGATGAGAAGGTCGATCTTCTCCTCAACATCCTTATACTCTCTGAGTTTATCAAGAATAGATTTAAAAGCGCTGGCTTTGACTTTATCGTCGCTGTCCACCACTTTGAAGTACATTCCGGAAGCGTTCTCGATCCCGGTGTTCACGGCTCCGCCATGTCCCTTGTTGGGCTGATGGATGGCTTTCACGATCCCGGGATATTTTGCCTCAAGCTGATCTGCGATCTCGGCAGTCCTGTCTGAAGATCCGTCATCCACTACAAGGACCTCAACCTCGTCCCCTCCTACTACGAGGGAACTTACACAATTTTCCATATAATCCTGTGAATTATAGCAAGGTACAGCTATTGTCAGTAATTTCATTTTTAATTCCTTCCATATGCAGTCATCGGCTTAATATTATACCATACCTTGACAAATAAGCCAAAACTTTCGGCTTTTTTCCTTTGTCAGGATAACGGAACACTACTGTTCAGATCCAGCCATTTCAGATATGTCCCGAAAGCTGAGGGAATACAGTATTTGTCTGTGATCTCCTCAGCTGAGGCCATGATGAAAGGTATACTTCCCTCTGAAAAGGGTTCTGTTATCACTTCATACCCCCGCAGGATCCACTTTTTGTGAGTGAAAATGTGCTCGGCGTCAGGGATCCTTCTGATCCTCAGCGGTTCCAAAGAGTGCTCCCTGAGCCACTTCACAGCTTCGTCTCTCCCAAGTTCTCCCGCTGTATTCGGGAACTCGTAAAGACCTGCCAAAAGCCCTCGTGCCGGACGCTTTCTCACGGCGGTTTTTCCTTCCGATCTGATCAGAAATACCGTAAGATGCTCCACTTTTTTGTCCTTACCTGTACGGATCGCCGGCAGATCCGCTTCCCGTCCCGGTCTCTCCCTGTGGATCCTGCAGAATTCCGAGATCGGGCAGTTCCCGCAGTCCGGTGTCGTGTTGGGAAGGCACACCGCGTTTCCCAGATCCATGAGCGCCTGGTTAAAATTCCCGCAGGGATTCTCCTCCGGGATTGTTTCGGTCTTTTCCGGCATCAGTTCCGTATAGTATTCGACTGCTTTCTTCAGCGCGGCCGGCGTCCGGATATTTTCCTCATACATTGTAAGTCTTGAGAAGATCCTTAAAAGATTGCCGTCCACAGACGGTATTCTCTCCCCGAACGCGATCGAGGCTATCGCCGCTGACGTATACGTTCCGATCCCCGGAAGCTTTTTCAGTTCCTCGCAGGTATTTGGGATCTCCCCCCCGCGGTTTTCCATCACTTCTACAGCGGCTTTTTTTAAATTTCTGACGCGGCTGTAGTAGCCGAGTCCCTCCCACAGTTTCAGGCAGAGTTCCTCAGGCGCCTCCGCCAGGGAGGCGACATCGGGAAGACTATCCAGAAATCTCCGGTAATATTCCTTTACTGCCTCCACTCTGGTCTGCTGCAGCATGATCTCCGAAAGCCATACATGATAGGGTGACGGATCCTCTCTCCACGGCAGCACTCTGCGGTTTTGAGAGTACCAGTTCAGCAGTTCCTCATAAAAAACTTTCATTTTCTCCATTATATGTCACGCTCTGCCGGAGTGTCTTACAATGATCATCTCCGCCGCGATCCCTGCGTCGATCCTTCCGCTCTTGCTCTCGTGGTCGGCTGCGACACATTCATCCAGTGCCTCCACAAGTTCTTCTGTATTGTACATTCTGAGCGCTGGTTTGTATTTTTTGGTAATGACAAAGGAAGGGACGCCGACTTTGGACGCGATCTCGCTGTCAGACATTGTCCCGCTGAGCTCTTTGATCTTTACCAGCTGTTCAAACTGCCTCCTCATAAGACTAAGGATGACCTGCGGCGCTGTTCTCAGGGCACACAATTCCATATAGATCCCGAGTGCCTTCTTTCTGTCCCTCAGCGCTATGGCTTCGATCATATCAAATATTCTGTCCCTGATCCTGGGGCTGCACACATCCTTAATATCCTGCTCGGTGACTTCTTTCTTTCCAATACAGTAACAGCAAAGTTTCTCCGCTTCTCCGGCGATGTTCTGCATATCCTCCCCGGTATATTCCAGGAACACGGCCAGTGTTCTTCCGCTGACGGAAAAACCGTTCTTTCTGAAGATCCCTCCGGCCCAGGCGCGAAGATCGTTTTCTCCCGGTGTGACACACTCGAGAATATCACCTTGTTTCTCTTTGCGGCTCTTAACTATAGCCTTGTACAGTTTTCCTCTCTTGTCGACATTCTCCTCAACAAACACGATCGATGTCGTGTCGGGGATCTCGGGGATAAAGCCTGCGATCTTTTCCGCTTCCTCGGCGATTGACGCGGCAGTTTTGCTGCCCGTCACCGATTTAGACGCGGACTTCGGATGCAGCAGCCCGGTGTTTTCCAAAACGATCACTCTTCTGTCCGCGAAAAAAGGAAGCGTCTGTGCCATGTCAATCAGTTCTCTTGCTGACACATCCGATCCTGTATAACGCGACAGGTTCATCGTGTCCCCATCTCCCATGAGCGCCTTCACGAGTTTATCTCTGTTTTGCAGTCTCAGATATGCCTGTTCTCCGCACAAAAGATATACACTTCTCAGATCCCCGCTCCGGATCGATTCATTAAATTGTCTCTGCTCTGCAGCAAAATCGCTTTTTGCCTGTTTGGGAGCCATAATGATCTCCATCCGTAAACCGCGGCTGTCTGCCGCGGTCTCAATCTTTTATCGTATTAATTTTCATTGAATGACATTCCCTGCGTTTTGTCAATAAAATGTATGAATCAAATACCTGCCCCTTCCGTCTGTTGTCACAGAGATCTGGCCGTCTCTTCTCGTGTCCAGGATCTCCATGCCTGCCTCTTTGATCCTTCTGACCGTCTCAGGCGCGGGGTGCCCGTAACGATTTCCGGTCCCGCAGGAGATCAGCGCTATGCTTGAAGAGATCTTTTGAAGGAACATCTGTGTGGTAGCTCCCTTACTTCCGTGATGTGCGGCTTTCAGAATATCCGTTGAGATTTTTGAGTCCCCCAGGTAATCCAGCAGATCTTTCTCTCCCTGGCCCTCAAGATCACCGGTCAGCATCGCCGAAAACCTGCCATATGTTAAAAGCAATACAACGGAATACTCGTTAGCCTCCTCATAAGAGGCATTTAACGCCGGGTGAAGGCATGATAGTTCCAGCTTTCCCTTTGAATAGATCATTCCTCTGTGCAGGTAAGTGACCGGTATCCCCTTCTGCCGCGCTGTCTCCTCAACCCTGTGATAGATTTCCCCCTTTCTGTCTTCCGCGACTGATGGCATGCCCAGACACCCGATCCGAAGTCCGCCGGGCGCGTCTGCCTGATCGAGCAGTTCCAGAAGACCGCTGCAATGGTCCAGGTCATCGTGAGTCATCACACAGTAATCGATCTTTGATATCCCGTGGTATTTGAGAAAAGGGATCTCCACATTTTCTCCGATCGACTTTCTCGAGGAGCTTCCTCCGTCGATCAGGATCACACTTGTTCCGCTCTCATCGCAGGTCCTGATCAAAAGTCCGTCTCCCTGTCCCACATCCCACATATACAGAGCCATGGGCGGCACATATCTGACTCTGAAGATCACAAGAACTGCCGCGGCAAAAACGGCAAAACGGAGTCCGCGCGCTGTTTTCTCCGCACACAGTCTCAGCCGTGAAACTGACACCGCGGCTGCGATCATCAGATAATAGACAACGATCACCCAGTCCGGAGGTCTTCCCGTTGTCAAAGTATTGAAAGGCAGTTTTTCTGTCAGATCGCACATACGCTCAAAGATCCACAGAATCAGCACCGGGATCTCTCCCGCAAGCGAGCCGGCGGCTGCAAGCACAGTGTGAAGCAGTGTCCCTGAGGATATCAGGTCCGCAGCTGTGCCGAGAATCAGCGAGACGCAGCCTCCCGTTATCAGTACAGGGGCCATAAAAATCACGATTATATTAAGAATAATGGAATAAATCGGAAATGTGTAATAGAAACACAGATGAACAGGCAGCGTAAAAAGAGGGATAGCCAGGGGCTTCGCGGGACCCGGAAGTTCCGGCATTAAAAAGCCCGCGGCCGCCACGGCTCCAAATGAGAAAAGAAAACCGCTGTGTAAAAGGTAGCATGGCTGTTCGATTAGAAGCAGCAGAGCCGCAACTGCCATGGCGGTGAGAATGTCGTAAGTCCTTCCTGCCGCCTTTGACACTGCTCTCATTCCGAACATGATGAGTGCTCTGATACATGACGTATGCATTCCCGTCAGCAAGCCATATAAATACAAAAGAAGCAGAGAGACGGCACAGGACAGAGATACCGGTGCTCTGCACTTTCTTAAAAAAGCGTAGATTCCCGTTCCGATCAGAGTGATATGGAGACCCGACACACAGATCACATGGATGATTCCTGCAGCCTGGTACTTCTCTTTTACATCTCTGTCGATAAGGCCGCTCTCTCCCAGAAGCATCGCTTTCATGACTGATGCGCATTGCCTGCCGTATGTACCGTGCCTGCTGCCGTAGATATCATCTGCCACAGCCGACAGATGGTCTCTCAATTTGAAAGCAGCAGATCTGACCGGATTATTTCCGCTGTCATAAGAGAGAATATGAGAATCGCTGAGCGTAAACAAATAGCCCCTGATCACACTGTAATACAAAAACGCGTCAAATTCCCCATCGTTGGAAGGCTGTCTGAAAAGGCGGATCCTGCCCCTGATCCTCACAGCCGCGCCCTCCTCGGCCCACTCCTTCTGGAGCTCGGGCTCATCTTCGATGAGGCACAATACTTTATCCCCTCTCCCGATCTCGAATGCGCCTTCCTTTGGTACTGCCGACTCCAGGCTGACACTCCCCAGAGTCATCCTGATGTACTGTTCTCCTCCCGGATCCCTGACAGCATATTCCTTTTCTGTCACGATTCCTTGAAGCGTAACATATCTTCCCTCTGCCTTGTCTCCGACAGCGGGCTTAGGGGGAGAAATAAGCACAGATACCCACATTGCCGCCGTAAAGAGCAAAACAAACAGACATACCGGTCTTCGCAAGTTTCTCCTCCGTACGTATTGAAATCTATAATAATATGGAAATCTCCCCGGCCGGACCCGGCGCGGGACGGACCGAACGGTCCTGACCTTTTTATCCTAATCTGTATAAGTGCAAAAAGCAAGATGTTCCCGGAGTAAAAAATGGCTTTCGCCGGGTGATGTCCCGGTCGAAAGCCGATTGAATCCTGTTTCTCTGTTTTATGTCTCCGTGTGTCTTTCAACGATCTCTTCGTTCATCCGATAGCTTCCTGTCAGAGGGATCGATTCCATAAAGACTGCATCTGTATTTCCATCCACTGAGATCTGAACGGAATCAATACTGGGCAGTTCACAAAGCGAATTGACGATCGAGTATAGCGCTGTCTGAGCCTGCACCCCTTCCTGGCCTTGCAGAAATTCACTGTTCAGGTTTACATAGCACCTGCGGTCCCTGGTGGTGACATTGATCACTTTCGTCGCGCTGTTCACCGTCGGATACGCGAAATTCCCGTTCGGCCCCTGAATGACCTGTTCGATTACGATCCTCTCAAGAGGCATGTTGCTGTTGTAGACCACCGTTCTGTACGCGTCCACGAGTTTGTCTCCGCTCTCATTGGCAAAATACAGATGAAGGCGGACTCTCTCGTAATTGCGCATCTCTGTGTAGGAGTTATAGATGAACTGGTCAGGATCCATGATGCCGGGTTCCTCCCCGTCTGCGTCACGGAACGCCTCGCCTTCCACCATAAAATAAACCCCGTCCACTTCTGCAAAACTGCACAAGGTATTGATCACCGCTGTTCTTGTCAGGACTTCTTCGACAGCATTCAGATCGTAATATTCCGCTGAAAGATTCAGGGTAACGATCTTCCCCCTGGTCTCACTTGAGAGAAGTTTAAAATCCGTGATCGGCGCCCTGAGCGTCATCTCCTTAGGCTGTACACATAACTTGCCGATCAGTTCCTCAATGATCCGATCACGGTCATCCGCCTCGGGAACATATTCCTGTTCCTGGATCCCGTAATCACCCTTATTCAGATAATAGATCCTGATGCCTCTTTTATCGGCGCCTTTCTTCCCGCAGGCTCCCAAAAAGAGACACAGTGTGAACAATATTAAGAATATTCCTGTCTTTTTATTCAAACTTTCTCTCCGGATACGCCGCTTGTGGAGGCTGTTTTAGTCTTACTGCTCTGCGTTCTTTTTGCGGTTCCGGCACTGGAAGATCTCCCGGCAGTGCCGGTTGTCTTTTTTGCCGCTGTACCGGCAGAATTCTTTTTCACCGTTCCCGCAGAAGCCGTCTTTTTCGCGGTCCCCGCAGAAGCCTTTTTCGCCGTTCCCGCAGAAGCCGTCTTTTTCGCGGTCCCCGCAGAAGCCTTTTTGGCTGTCCCTGCTGAAGGCGCTCTTTTGACTGTCCCGGCGGCATGGCTGCCGGCTGCGGAGCTGCTGACAGGAGTCCTGTTCCGTGCTGCTGTGCTTCTTTTGCGGGTCACAGCAGCGGCCTTCGCGCGGACTTGTCTGCTTCTTTTTCCGGATCTCCTGATCCTCTCGGACTGCCTTCTGAGTTCAACCGGATGAGCCACGTAAGTGAGCGGGACTGTTACTGTAAACTTCGTTCCCTCGCCTTCAATACTGCTGACATCTATAGCGCCGTGATGCTGCAGAATGATGCTTTTTGTAATGGAAAGACCAAGGCCGGTGCCCCCGACCTCCCTCGACCTGGATTTGTCGACGCGGTAGAATCTTTCGTAGATCTTATCAAGGGAGTCCTGAGGAATTCCGACACCCGTATCCTCGACACTGATATAGAAATTATAGGGATCAGCGTTGATCGTAACGCGGACTTTCCCGTGATCCCGGTTATACTTGATCGCGTTCTCCACGAGATTGGTGATCACCATGACCATCTTGACCTCGTCGATCTCCGCGTATACCTCTCTCATGCTGACCATCGTCAGCTCGATATCCCTCTTTTGCGCAATAGGACGGAGTCTTCTGAGTATCAGTTCGACCATCTCATTGACGTTGCATTCTTTAACATTCAGTCTGGAATCCTTCCGGTCCATTCGGACAAGGGTGAGAAGCTCTGTTATGATCTGATTTTCTCGATCCACCTCATTCTTGATGTCGATCATGAACTCCCTGTACATCTCAACCGGCACATTGTCCTGCTGCACCAGAGAATCCGCCAGGACTTTCATGGATGTCATGGGCGTCTTAAGTTCATGGGACACATTTGAAACGAATTCCTGTCTGGATTCGTCCAATGCATTCATTCTCGCAAGAACCTGATTAAAGGCATCAGCTATATGCTCCGTCTCCGCAAACGCGGGAGCCTTGATGGGGTCCGTCGAGTACCCGGCTTTTACCGCAGAGATCTCTCCGGAGAGCTTTTCAAACGGTTTCATCAGAACAGTGGACAGAACTAATGAAATCAATAACACCGCCAATATCAGGATCACTTCCAGGAGCATTGCCTTCCGGCTCAGTATTCCCAGTGTGTTTCTGATAGAGACGGTGGATACGCTGGCAAGCAGAACACCTTTGACAACTTCCTCGCCGGTCACATCCAGTGACGACTCCTCATTGTCAGATCTGCTGTCCGCATAATTAGTTGCTATGATCGGTGTCACTATCTCAATGAAACCGTCACGGCGGTCATAGTTGGAAGTACTGCCTGTATTTCCCTGCAGCAGACATTTCACAACGTCAGGCGACACGATCGTCTTGCCGTCTGACATGGAGTAGGTGTCCTTCATTACTTTGAGGTGATCGCTGATCACCATAATGCGTCCGTCATACAGCGCTGAGAATTCGGCAAGTTCCGCGCCGATCAGTTCCGAGGACTGATCAGTCAGGTAGTCGTATGTGATCAGATGATTGGCAAGGGCGCGCAAGTGCGTTTCCACTTCCTCCGTTCTGACCTCTACGGCTCTGGTCTCATAATTATTCAGGATCCCGTAATGCAGCAGCACGCAAGGCACCAGTCCCACTACGAAGATAATTATGAAAAGCCTCATTCTCAGACTTCTGACCACTGAGAATTTCCGGACCAGCTCCCTGAGCTTATCTGTCATTCTGCCTGAAATAGTAGCCTACACCCCACTTAGTCTGTACATATACAGGTTCAGAGGCATTGGGCTCAACTTTTTCACGAAGTCTTCTGATGTGAACATCCACTGTTCTCACATCACCGGGATAATCCTTACCCCAAACTGTCTGCAGGAGCATCGAGCGGCTGTACACCTTTCCGGGATGCGTTGCCAAAAGCTCGAGAAGTTCAAATTCTTTGCTTGTAAGATTGATCTCCTTGCCGGCGACCGTAACTCTGCGGTTGTCAAAATCCATTCTCAGGTCACCGTTCTCGAGGATTCTCTCCTCCTCTTCCTCTTTATCCTTCCGGCTTCCGGCTACGCGGCGGATGATCGCTTTGATCCTCGCTTTCACTTCCAGAATATTGAAAGGCTTTGTGATATAGTCGTCCGCGCCGTAATCAAGTCCGAGAATCTTATCCATATCCTCGCCCTTGGCAGTGAGCATGATGACAGGAACAGAGGAGAATTCCCTGATCTGCTGCAAAACCTCGAGTCCGGAATGCTTGGGCAGCATTACGTCAAGCAGAATGATGTCATACTGATTCTCTGTTGCCTTCTGAAGTGCCTCATCGCCGTCGTAAGCAGTATCAACTTCATAGCCGTCCTGCAGAAGGCTGAATCTTATGCCTTTAACGATCATCTTCTCATCATCAACCACAAGTACCTTTGTTGCCATTCATTTCTCCTCTCTTTACTGACGTGCTCCGCCGGCGGATCCGCCCTGCGAGCAGACGCTTTATTATTTCACTGTTATACAGTCTTTCATTTTTTCATACATGCCGCTGCCGATCCCGCTCACGTTCATGAGTTCCTCGCAAGAGCCGAATCTGCCGTGAATCTGCCTGTATTCGATGATCCTGTCAGCTTTGTTCTCTCCGATCCCCGGTATTTTCATCAACTGAGCTTTGTCAGCAGTATTGATGTCGATGAGATCGCTCTCACGCGCACTGCCGGAATCACCCGCTGACATACCGGCTTCCTCAGCGATCTCCCTGAGGCGCTTTGCCTCTTCGATCGTGGGTATCTCAACGCGCTGCGTGTCATAGACATATTCCGCCTGATTCACATAGATCCTGTCGGCTTCTTCTGAATAGCCTCCCGCAGCCTCCACAGCATCGATGACTCTGGCGGATTCAGGTAATTCATACACTCCTTCGCAGTTCACCGCGCCGCATACGAAGACAAAGATCGTATCCTCCTGCTCCGTAAGATCCTTCCCGGACAGTTCATCCTGTACCTGTTCCTTCATTTCACCGGTTCCGTCCTGCGCTTGAGAAGTTGTTCCTCCCGAATCACTCCATGAAACAGAAGATCCTCTTGTGCCGGAAGCATAGACCGTGTCGGTGAATACTGTCTGCTTCTCTCTTTTACAGCCTGACAGCACAATTACGGCCGCAAGAACAGATATTACGATTTTTCCTTTCGTTATTAAAGAAAATATAAGATGAGATTGCATACTTGTCCCCTTATTCTAAAGGGACCCGCATTGCGACAACATTATTGTAATCATTGGCGTAATATTTTACAAGGCAATTTCGATCATCTGCCAACCTTTTTTTCAATTATTCAGCTCCCGGCCATACAAAATATAGTAAAGAAGCAAATAATCTCCACAATATGGGCTATTTTCCCACACTGTGGAGATCGCACTGTTCCTTTCGGGAACTTGATCGAATTTATATATTATTCAGCTTTTGCCAGCGCAGGTCCCAAAATCGAGATCATTTCATCGATCTCACGTTCTGTGATCACGAGCGGAGGAAGGATCCGGATGATATCCGCGCCTGCGTTGATGAGGATCAGGCCGTGATCCATAGCGTCAGCGATGACGCCTTTAACGGGTCCTTTGCAGACAAGTCCCTGCATGAAGCCGCGTCCCCTTCTCTCCAGGCAGAAATCATATTTTTCCACCAGTTCATCCAGTTTTTTCTCGAGGTAAGGAGCTGTCTTCTTTACATGCTCCGTGATACCCAGAGTTTCATACTGGTCAAGCACTGCGTTGACTGCCGCGCATGCGAACGGATTTCCTCCGTAAGTCGTGCCATGGTCACCTGCTGTCAGAGAATTGTCCGCCACTTTCTGGGTCATCATGAATGCACCGACCGGTACACCGCAGCCAAGCGCCTTTGCGGAAGTCATGATATCCGGCTTAATTCCGAATTTCTGCCAGGCGTACATATAGCCGGTGCGTCCCATACCGCACTGCACCTCATCAAAGATCAGGAGAATATCCTTCTCGTCGCAGAGTTTCCGGACTGCTCTGAGGAACTCCTCTTTTGCGGGGACAATGCCGCCTTCGCCCTGGACTACTTCCATGATAATGGCGCATGTCTTGTCCGTCACAGCTTCCAGAATACTGTCCATGTCATTCATCTTCGCGAACCTGGCTTCGCAGGGCATAGCGCCGAAAGCTTCCCTGTAGTGGCTGTTGCCTGTGACTGACAGAGCGCCGTATGTCCGACCGTGGAAAGAATGCTCAAGTGCCACGACCTGATGGTCCGATGCGCCGTCCTTGTTGTAAGCGTACTTGATGGCTGCCTTCAGAGCGCCCTCAACGGCCTCGGCACCGGAATTGGCAAAGAATACCCTGTCCATGCCGCTGACCTCTTTGATCCTGTGAGCTGCCTTGATGGCGGGGACATTGTAAAAGTAGTTGGAAGTATGCAGGATCTTGTCGATCTGCGCCTTCAGGGCGTTTTCATAATACTCGTTGCTGTATCCGAGGGCGAAAACACCGATGCCGGACATGAAGTCAAGGTATTTTTTGCCCTCCACATCGTAAAGATAGACGCCCTCGCCGTGATCGAGAACCACCTGGTAGCGGTTATATGTGTGCAGCAGGTCGTTTTCCGCCTGCTCGATCATCATTTTCATTGTCATTGCGTTCTGGCTCATTTTTCGCTCCTTTTTGGCCTGTCAGTTCATATCCGTATCGGAAGTGAGATGGAACATCGTTCCGACTCCCTTGTCTGTGAAGAACTCAAGCAGCATACTGTGAGGGATCCTGCCGTCGAGGATATGGACCCTGTGTACGCCCCCGCGGACCGCCTGGGTGCAGTTTGTGAGTTTGGGAAGCATTCCGCCTCCGATGATGCCGTCTGCGATCAGCTGCTCTGCTTCCGCGATGGTAATCCTGTTTATAAAGGAAGAAGGATCATTGATGTCCCTGTAAAGGCCCGCGATATCCGTCAGATAAACTAACCGGTCAGCCTTCACGGATCTTGCGATGGCGCTTGCCGCCTCGTCAGCGTTTATATTGTAGGTATCAAAATTCTCATCCATTCCAATAGGCGCGACGATCGGAAGATAATCGTTGTCCAGCAGATCATAGAGGATCTTGGGTCTCACCTTGCAGACCTCGCCGACATAGCCGATATCCTGCCCGTCGGAATACTTCTTGTTGACAGTAAGGAGCTTGCCATCCTTTCCGCTGATACCTACTGACTTTACGCCAAGTTCTTCCACCATGCGGACGAGGTTCTTGTTAACTCTTCCCAGGACCATCTCGGCGATCTCCATTGTCTCCTCGTCAGTTACGCGAAGGCCGTTTATAAACTGCGCCTCTTTACCGCTCTTTTTTACCCATTTGCTGATGGCTTTTCCGCCCCCGTGGACGATGATCGGCTTAAATCCGACGAGTTTAAGGAGCGTAACGTCCTTGATCACATTCCTCTGCAGCTCCTCGTTGTTCATCGCACTTCCGCCGTACTTAATAACAACGATCTTTCTGTTGAATTTCTGTATATAGGGCAGTGCCTCGATCAGCACTGACGCTTTGCGCTGCGCCTCGGTCTGCTCCCGGTTCAGATATGTTTCCATGATTGATCTCCATTCCGGATCCTCCACAGATGCCCGCTGCGGAACAGATCCTGTTCATTCAATATTTTGCCGGATCCGGAGCTTCAGCTTCTGTAATCCGCGTTGATCGTTACATAATCATAGGTGAGGTCGCAGCCCCATGCGGTCGCCTCCTCTTCTCCCATGTGCATATCCGCTGTGATGATCACCTTCTCGCCGGAGAGCAGCTCAGTGGCCTTCTCTTCGCTGTAGTCCGCGGCGCTTCCGTTTGTGAATATCAGGAGCTGCTCATCTCCCTCGCCAAAACACAGATCGCAGTTCTCCGGATCAAACAGGACTCCGGAATAGCCGAGCGCGCACAGGATTCTTCCCCAGTTCGCGTCTCTGCCGAACACAGCCGCCTTGGTGAGGCTGGAAGTAATAACACTCTTTGCGAGGACTCTCGCGTTTTCGAGGGTGTCCGCATGAATGACTCTTGTCTCGATAAGCCTTGTGCAGCCCTCTCCGTCTCCCGCCATCTTCATGGCAAGTTCCCGGCAGACTGCTCTGAGTGCCTGATAGAACGCGGCATAGTCCGCGCTGTTTTCGTCAGCGATGAGTGTGTTTCCTGCGAGACCGTTCGCGAGGACGAGCAGCGTGTCGTTGGTAGAAGTATCCCCGTCTACGGAGATCATGTTGAAAGTCTCCTTTACGATCTCGCTCAGCGCCTTCTGCAGAAGCACCTTATCAATAGCGGCATCTGTGGTCACATAGCCAAGCATGGTACACATATTGGGATGGATCATTCCGGATCCCTTGGCCATACCGCCGATCACAGCCTTCCTGCCGCCCGCTTCAAATTCATACGCTGTCTCTTTATGAACGGTATCTGTTGTCATGATCGCCTTTGCAGCCTCAGTGCCTGCCTCAGTCCCGGACCTCTTGGCTTGCGCCAGCATTCTGACGCCTTCTCTTATGCGGTCAATAGGCAATTGGAAGCCGATAACACCTGTGGAACCTACAAGTACAGAGTCCTCATCAATTCCAAGGCATGCTGACGCTTCCTCAGCGGTCTGCCTGCAGTACTCCAAGCCTTCTTTTCCCGTACAGGCATTTGCTATTCCGGAGTTTACGATCACCGCGTGGGCGGGTTTCCCGCTGTATACCATATCCCTGTCCCAGATGACCGGGGCAGCTTTAACTACATTTGTGGTAAAAGTACCGGCACAGACACAGGGCTCCTTGCTGAAAATGAGCGCCATGTCGGTCCTTCCTTCATATTTAATATGCGCGGCTGCCGATGCTGCCTCAAATCCCTGTGCGGCTGTAACGCCTCCCTCGATCTTTTTCATCTCACTCCTCCGTTTCGCTCTCTATGAACCGCGTGATATTCGCTTCATTCAGAATAAATTCGTAATAATTGCAGTCCGGACGGCATGTCCATCCGATCTGCTTCCAGAACGCGTTTCCCGCGTCGTTTTTGGTAAACGCGATCAGCGCGATCTTGTTGATCTTCATTTTCTTAAGTTCATTCATGCAGTAGATGACCATCTGCGTGGCAATCCCTTGTCTTCTGTAGGACTTCTTCACACATACATGGTAGAAACTTGCCTGTCTGCCGTCGTGCCCGCACAGTATGGACCCTACGATCCGTTCTCCGTCACAGGCCACTACACTGGTAGTAGGGTTTCTCTCCAGAAACCTTTCTATATCTTCTCTGGAATCGTCTATACTGCGGATCCCGAATCCTCTTATACTAAGCCACAGATTCCGGACATTGTCGTAGTCTCCGTTCACCATGGGACGTATTTCGATATTTTCCATATTATTCCTTTGCATTTATCTTCCTATTAAAGTCATGCAGTCTGATAATATCACAATTTTTCATATAATAAAGAACTATTTTTGACTTAATCAACAGGACGGTATACATATTATGCATCTTTTATGCATTATAAACGCATATTATGCAGTTTTCAATGCATATATCACGATATTTATTAATTATTATTCATAATCCCTATTGCAATTCCGATAATGCTGTTGTATAGTACACAAATGTAAGACCTGCTTACGAAAAAATTTATGTATATAGAGAAATGGAGGAACTGACAATGTCCGAACAAAAAGAAAAAGTAATTCTCGCCTACAGCGGCGGTCTCGATACCACAACGATCATCCCCTGGCTCAAGGAAAACTACGACTTTGACGTCATCTGTGTCTGCATCGACTGCGGCCAGGAGGAAGAGCTCGATCACCTCGAGGAGCGCGCAAAATACAGCGGTGCTTCCAAACTCTATATACTGGATGTCAATGATGAATTCGCCGAGGAATACATCGTTCCCTGCGTTCAGGCACACGCCGTCTATGAGAACAAATACCTTCTCGGCACATCCATGGCCCGCCCGCTGATCGCCAAGAAGCTCGTCGAGATCGCCCGCAAGGAAGGCGCTACGACGATCTGCCACGGCGCTACCGGCAAGGGAAATGACCAGATCCGCTTCGAACTCGGCATCAAGGCTCTCGCTCCCGACCTCAAGATCATTGCAGCATGGCGCAGCAGCAAGTGGAACATGGACTCCCGTGAGTCTGAGATCGAATACTGCCAGAAACACGGCATCGATCTCCCCTTCTCTGCTGACAGCAGCTACAGCCGCGACCGCAACCTCTGGCACATCAGCCACGAAGGTCTCGAACTCGAGGATCCTTCCCTGATGCCCAACTTTGACCATCTTCTGGTCCTGAGCAAGACTCCTATGGCGGCTCCCGACGAGATCACCTATGTCACCATGACCTTTGAGGCGGGCGTTCCCAAGACTGTCAATGGCAAAGAAATGAAGGTTGCCGACATCATCCGCACTCTCAACAAGCTCGGCGGCGAGAACGGCATCGGCATCATCGACATCGTCGAAAACCGTGTCGTCGGCATGAAGTCCCGCGGAGTCTATGAGACCCCCGGCGGAACGATCCTTATGGAAGCTCATCAGCAGCTTGAAGAGCTCGTACTCGACCGCAAGACCTATGAAGTCAAGGATGAGATCGGCCACAAATTCGCCAGCCTTGTATATGAAGGAAAATGGTTCTCTCCTCTTCGTGAGGCGGAGCAGGCCTTCATCGAATCCACGCAGAAGTATGTCACCGGTGAAGTCAAATTCGGTCTTTATAAGGGCAACATCATCAAAGCCGGCACAACTTCTCCCTACAGCCTCTATAATATGAGCCTCGCTTCCTTCACGACCGGCGACCTCTATGATCACCACGACGCAGAGGGCTTCATTAATCTCTTCGGTCTTCCCGAGAAGGTGCGGGCGATGAAGATGCAGGAAGTAGAAAAGAATAAGCTGTAAGAAGCCTATTCCCCTGCGTATATCCCCTGTTCTTCACTCCGGTTTCAACGGCGGGGAAGGTAATATTGATTAAAAAAGAGATGACACTGCGGTGCCATCTCTTTTTTCTGCGGTGCTTCCCCGCCGTTGAAAAGTCGTTCCTGACAGGGTATAGCGTCCCGCACGCAAATACGATTAATCTTATTTTTTCCTTGCATGTACAGATGGAAAATTATAGAATAATCATCAGGAATTTTGGAAAGGAGGAGCTTATGAATACAAGAACTATGATCATACTCTATTTTTTTGTGATGAATCTGCTCGGTCTTTCCGCTATGGTCATTGATAAGATACGCGCAATGGAGCGCCGATTCCGCATCCCGGAGTCCGTGCTCTTTATTCTTGCGATCCTGGGCGGCTCCGCCGGCTGTATCGCCGGAATGATCATCTTTCGTCACAAGAAACGCAAACCGCAGTTCCGGTACGGCCTTCCCCTGATCCTGATCCTTCAGATCAGTGCCTGGCTTGCACTTCATATAGGGACTTCCAAGATTGTTTTCCTGTAAAGGCTCAAATTCTGACATTCATCATACGGAGAATCATATGAGGGCATTTAAGATCACTGAAACAGGAAATTTCATGACGAAGCTTCTGTCCGGCGGATCATTTGATTCATTTTTGCTGGAAGAGGCTTCTCTTAATATGCAGGTCACCTGGCTGCTCGACGGGAAGATCAACCGCGGATTTTATTCCGCCGAAGAGTGGGAGGACGAATCCCTTCACCCCTATCCGCTGATCTCCTGGGCGGAGGTACGAGGTCATTTCAGAGAACTGATCCGGGGCAAAAAAGCGCCGGCTTCTCTCTCTATCGTTCTGCAGCTGCGCCCTGACCACTGCGAAAAAATATTGGATTCCCACGGTTTTCCACAGCTCAAAGACAACGTCGGCGCCATGGTCCTCAACATCCGCTATGACGGGGCCGAGGTCACGCTGGTCACAGGCATTGCCTTAAAGAGCTTCACGCTGGACAAGAATGCCGACAGGATCTGGGACGAGACAATGGAGAAGTTTCTCACATCCCGGGAAATCGGCTTTGAAACAATGGTTTAAAAGAAAGGAGTCTTTATGCGACACTGTCTCACACCACTGGATTTTACCACTCAGGAACTCGATCAGCTCTTCGACCTGGCTGCAGACATTGAGAAAAACCCCGGTAAGTACTCACATGCCTGCGACGGCAAAAAGATCGCGACGCTCTTCTACGAGCCGAGCACAAGGACGAGACTGAGTTTTGAAGCCGCCATGATGAACCTTGGCGGAAAAGCTTTGGGATTTGCAGGCGCAGACCAGTCTTCCGCCGCCAAAGGAGAGAGTGTGGCCGACACGATCCGCGTTGTCTCCTGCTTTGCCGATATCGCGGCAATCCGGCACAACAAAGAAGGCGCCGCCTATGTGGCTTCACGTTTTTCCGGCATTCCTGTCATCAACGCCGGCGACGGCGGACATGAACACCCCACCCAGACCCTGCTTGACATGATGACGATCCGCCAGCTCAAGGGCAGGCTCAATCACTTCACGATCGGGATCTGCGGCGACCTCAAATTCGGCAGGACTGTCCACTCTCTGGTCAAGACACTGGCGCGCTATGACGACATCCACTTTGTATTCATCTCCCCTCCGGAACTGCGCGTGCCGGACTATATTACGGATCTGCTGGATGAAAAGGGATATACTTACGAGGAGTGCATCAAACTTGAAGATGTCATCACAAAACTAGACCTTCTCTATATGACGCGCGTTCAGAGAGAGCGCTTCTTCAACGAAGAGGATTACATCAGACTCAAAGATTTCTATGTTTTGAACAAAAAGCTTATGCGCCGCGCCAAGAACGACATGTACGTCCTTCATCCGCTGCCCCGCGTCAATGAGATCTCCGTGGAGATCGATAAAGATCCCAGAGCCGCGTATTTTAGGCAGGTGCAGTATGGCGTATATGTGCGCATGGCTCTGATCCTGACACTGCTTGATATTCACGTAGATTAAACCGATTCAAAGGAGGATCCGTATGTTAAATGTAGGAAAGATAGAAAACGGAATCGTTCTTGATCATATTGAAGCCGGCAAGGCCATGCTGATCTACCACTATCTCCATCTGGACAGGGAGGATTACCAGGTCGCGATCATCAAGAACGCCCGCAGCAATGACATGGGCCGCAAGGACATTTTAAAAGTGGAGTGTGATCCCGATACAATCAGTCTTGACGCTGTTGCGCTGATCGAACCTAACACCACGGTCAATATCATCAAAGGCGGCGTTATCGTGGAGAAAAAGAAAATGGATATGCCAAAGGAAGTCTTCGGCGTCCTCAAATGCCATAATCCCAGGTGCATCTCCTCCATTGAACAGGAACTGCCTCATATCTTCTTCCTGGCAGACCCAAAGCGCAAGATCTATCGCTGCAGATACTGCGAAGAGAAATACTCGGCCGGCGAGCGTGAGAAGTGGTTCCGTTAAAAGAATGGATCGAGTATACCCTTAAGCTCGTGGCAAAGCCTTGAGATCGGCAGCCCTACCACATTGTAGTAACAGCCCCGGATCCCTCTTATATATATGCCGAAACTTCCCTGGATCCCGTAGGCTCCTGCCTTGTCGTAGGGTTCGGGCGTGGAGATGTACTTCTCCACTTCTTCATAAGACATTTCACAGACATCCACATCCGTGCATTCATTGAATGTTCTGGTGCGGATGTTTCCTTTTGCATCTTTAACGATCAGTGTTACACCCGTATAGACCTGATGAATACTTCCCTGCAGCAAGGTGATCATTTTTCTTGCGTCCTCGTGGTCCGCAGGCTTGCCCAGAATTTTGTGATCCGCCGCGACAACAGTATCGGCTCCTATGACAACACTGAAATCGGACACTGCCTCTTCGCCTGCCAGAATCCTCCCGGCAACTTCCTGTGCTTTCTGCAGGGACAACTCTTCCACCACCTCCGCGGGATGCGTGCCGGTTACGACCTCCTCCCCTCTGGAAGGGATCACAATGAAATCCATTCCGGCCTGCCTCAGGAGTTCGCTCCTTCTGGGCGAAGCCGATGCCAATACGATCTGTGCCATATATGAATACCTCTTTTCTCAGGTGTTTTGCCTCAGCAGAGCAATTGTACCCGATTTCCGGACAAATCTCAACACATGCAGAGAGCCCGGCATTGTCTGCCGGGCTCTCTGATCAGGATTTACGGTATTATATTTACACGGAGGAATTTTACATGATCTCTATTTTCTTCGTTTCCTTCTCAGGAAGGGCATCCCTCTTGGGGAAGGTAACTTCAAGAACGCCGTTGTTGTAAGCAGCCTTGATATCCTCGTGTGTAACATTGGCAACACGGAAGCTTCTGCTGTAGGAAGCGCTGTGTCTCTCCTTGCGGATATATCTGGTCTCCTTGTCCTCTTCATTCTTCTCCTCATTGTGAGAAGCGCTGATGGTTAGGATATCATCCTTCAGATCCACATTGATGTCTTCCTTGTTAAATCCGGGCAGTTCGGCCTCAAGCACGTAATTGCCATCTTTCTCCATCACATCTGTCTTGAATCCGGCGAAAGAATTCTCAAGATTTCCGTTGTCGAAGAATGCCGGAAACATCGTATTAAACTCCTCAAAGGGATCTCTCCAGAACCCATGGTTTCTTGTAAAGATTGCAGGTGTAAACATATCTGATACCTCCTTATAATATAGGTTTTTTAACTTATGAACCTTTTTGTTGATCTGTTTACGATCATTTCTGATCGTTTGTTCTCTTTCTGATATTTGTTATACTATATATATAACAATTAGTCAATATACAATTTCAAATCTTTTATGGAAATTTTGTCTTTTCATTTTTCAAATAAAAAAGGCCTGCCGAAAAGCTCAGAGTCTCTCATCCTCTCGCTTTTAGCGGCAAGCCCCGTTTATAATTCAGTTTTACCAGACCTCCAGCCGGTCCTGCGGCGCAAGGTACATTCCGTCGCCCTTTTTAACTCCGTACGTATCGTAAAACTCATCAAACTGCTGTACAACACAGTTTACTCTCAGGTATGGCAGCGGATGCGTGTCCTGAGAGAGAACATAATATTCACTTCTTGCGGTCGTTATTGTCCGCCAGGTCTGTGCGAATGTTCTGAAGAATTCATCATAATTAAAGTTCTTGTCTTTTTGGGCGATCCTGAGCAGTATTTTCATTGCCACCAGGTCCGCGATCGCCTCTCCTTCAATCTGGCTGCCCACACAGTAAACATCCATGAAGGGCTCGATATTGTCATAGTAGGCCGCCAGTTTATCCGCCCTCGTGGAAAAGGCTGCCTGATCCTGCTCCGTCCACCAGTTCCTCAGATTGCCTTTTTCATCGAACTGGCATCCGGTGGTGTCAAATGCATGGGAGATCTCATGGGCGATCGTGTCTCCTACATTTGCAAAGAGCTCTTCTCTGCTCATATTCGGATCATACAGTGTTCCTCCGAGGATCCCGCCGCACAAAGTGATCGAATTCTGTGAGGGATCATAGAAGGCGTTGACCTGCTGGACGCGTGAAGTCCACAAATCTCTGTCGACCTTCTGATTGATCCTTGACTTCATCCTTTCCACCCAGTAAGCACCGACTTCGTCCTGAGCCGAAATTAGATTTCCTCCCTCTGAAGATCCGGCAAAATTCAGTCCCGCGTCATCCTCCCATTTGTCAGGCTTGGCGATGCGAAGAGCCAGGCTGTCAAGTTTTTTGATCGCCTCTTTGCGGGTCTCTTCCGTCAGGAAAGTCTCCTCGCTGAGCATGACCCTGTACTCATCCATGATCTCTTTGGTGATATCGGTCACTTCATTTTTAGTCTCATCACTCACATATTTTTCAGAATAAAGTCTCCCGAGCTGTGTCGGCAGGAAATCATCTACCGCGTCCGTCGCAGACTTTTTATCAGATTTGGTTCCCACTGCTCCGCTGATGTCGTTGATGACCTTATAATAAAGATCATAGGTCTCTCTGTCCAGCAGTGTCGCGTAGTCCTGTATCGTATAACAGATCAGATAATCTCTCAGGTGTCCGACATATTCTTCTGTATACAGAACGTCCATAGCGGCGATCCAGTCCGGCTGGGTCAAAATATAACTGTCAGAATTCTCCGCGCCGTATGCTTCGAGAATACTTCGGATCGGGAAGTCGCCTGCCTCTGCCTCAAGTTCTTCGAGTGTTCTCGGGTTGTTCTCCCTGACTACAGCGTCCCTGGCGCTCTCCTCCTCTGTTGTCATAATGTATTCGGAGATATCCTTTTCAAAGGCAAAACAGCTCTTCAATACTTCTGTCGCTTCTTCATCGGAGTATCCCAGTTCCACAAGGATATGTCGGATCACTTCGTTGTAATAGGGCTCAGACAGCGCGTCGCTCTCTTCCATATATCCATAGTACATAGAATCCCCGAAGATCAGATCCACAGGCATTACATATACCGCATAGTAGTCAGCGTTATTCCAGTCCATGCTCACTTCACACTGCGCAAGTTCTGTAGCTGAGATCACAGTCCGGGGCATGCTCAGATAGGCGGTGAGGTCATCGAGATTCTCCACTTCCATCAGGGGATCGAGGAGTTCTTTCAGTGCCTGCACGCCCAGTTCATTGCGTGCGTCCCAGTCCAGCCACATCGTGTAGTATTTCTGCACGAGTTCCTGATCGTGGATCAGTTCCGGATTCGTCTCCTTTTCAGGATTTTCAAGAATATCCATAAGCTGGCTGTCGACCTGCAGTGCTCTCTCCGTGATCGGGTCATAACTGGAATAGCCGTCCGGAATAGTTGTGTTGACCATCCAGTCCCTGTTCACATGAAGGTGGAAATCATCTTTGGCGTCTGCCTCGCCGACCTGTTTCACCCATTCCTGTACATCGGAATTGACCCAGGAGGCATAATCCGTTTCGAACAGCCCTCCGCTCTCTCCGGGTTCTCCGGATTCCTGCGGTTCTCCGGATTCCTGCGGTTCCCCCGACTCCTGCGGTTGTCCCGATACCTGAGGTTCTCCGGATTCCTGCGGATTTCCGGGCTTCTGTACGCAGCCTGTCATATTGAACACCGTGATCAGAGCTAGTGCGATTGCCAGGCTCTTTTTGTATATTCTTTTCACTTATTGTCCTCCGTCCTATATTTTGCCGCCATGAAATATCACGCCGTCAGAGCATCGCTCTTTCCGGTGTAAAGCTGGTAATAGCGGCCTTTCAGTGCCAGCAGCTGCTCGTGATTGCCTCTCTCCACAATACGTCCCTGTTCCAAAACAAGGATCGTATCACTGTTCTTGATCGTGGACAGCCTGTGGGCAATGACAAAAGTCGTCCTTCCGGACATCAGTTTATCCATGCCGTCCTGTACGATCTTTTCTGTTCTGGTATCTATGGAACTTGTCGCTTCGTCCAGGATCAGGACGGGCGGATCCGCAATAGCCGCTCTTGCGATCGCAAGGAGCTGTCTCTGCCCCTGGGAGAGATTCGCGCCGTCTCCCTTGAGCATCGTGTCATAGCCCTGGGGAAGCCTTTTTATAAAACTGTCCGCGTTGGCAAGTTTCGCAGCCGCCACGATCTCCTCCTCAGTCGCGTCCAGTTTGCCATACCGGATATTGTCCCGCACCGTCCCTGTGAACAGGTGTGTATCCTGAAGCACGATTCCCAGAGATCTCCTCAGGTCAGCTTTTTTGATCTTATTGACGTTGATATTATCATATCGGATCTTGCCGTCCTGAATATCGTAGAAGCGGTTGATCAGGTTCGTGATCGTCGTTTTGCCGGCGCCTGTCGAACCGACCAGTGCCACCTTTTCACCCGGCTTTGCATGGATCACAATGTCGTGAAGCACCATTTTGTCATCCCTGTAGCCGAAATCGACGTGGTTGAAGGTGACGTCTCCCTCAAGCTTTTGGTAAGTCGTGCTGTGATCCGACTGCTTGTGATAATGCTTCCAGGCCCAGTGCCCTGTATGCTTCTCTGTCTCGACAATATTGCCGTTCTCATCATATTCGCAGTTGACCAGCATGACGTATCCGTCATCAGTCTCCGGTTTTTCGTCAAGAAGTTTGAAGACGCGCTCCGCGCCCGCCAGAGCCATGATGATACTGTTGAACTGCATGCTGACCTGGTTGATGGGCATACTGAAACTCTTGTTGAAAGTCAGGAAACTTGCCAGACCGCCGACCGTAAAGCCCGCGTAAGAATTAAGGGCGAGAAGGCCTCCCACGAGCGCTACGATCACGTAGTTGGCATTTCCCATCTGACCATTGACGGGGCCGATCATATTTGCAAAGGCGTTTGCCTTAAAAGCGCTCTGGTAGAGTTCTTCATTGAGTTCATCGAAAGTCTTTATCGACTCTTCTTCGTGGCAGAATACTTTGACTACTTTCTGCCCTGTCATAGTCTCCTCGATAAATCCGTTCAATTTGCCGAGGTTTTTCTGCTGCGCCACGAAATTCCTGCCTGACCGCTTTGTCACCTGCATTGTCACAAACAGCATCAGGGCGACCATCGCAAGGGTCAGAATGGTCAGCGGAATGCTCAATATGAGCATCATGGAAAGAATGCTCACGATCGTGATCGCGCTGTTAAAAAGCTGAGGTATACTCTGGCTGATCATCTGTCTGAGCGTGTCAATATCGTTGGTGTACACAGACATGATATCGCCGTGAGAATGTGTGTCAAAGTATTTAATGGGGAGAGATTCCATGTGATCAAACAGATCTTCCCTCAGTCTCCTGAGCGTGCCCTGATTGACATGGACCATGATCACCTGCTGCGTGAAAGCTGCTGCGATGCCGAGCCCGTAAAAACACGCAACTCTTCCCATTGCCGAAAGGAGCGGGCTGTAATCGGGGTTCGGTGTTCCGATCATAGGCGTAATGTAAGTGTCGATCAGAGTCCTCGTGAACATTGTGCCCTGAATATTGGCCAGTACTGAGACGACGATACAGATCAGGACTACGATCATTTGAATACCGTAGTACTTGAACACATAACTCATCACTCTCTTTAAGAGAAGACCAGGATTCTCTACCTTCGGCCGCGGTCTTCCCGCCATCCTTCTTCCGCCCGGTCCCTTAAATTCTTTGTTGTTATCTTCTGCCATGTTCTATGTCCTCCCCGGAATCCGTCACTCTTTTTTGTCGAAGTCCGCGTCCGCGCCTCCGACCTGGGACTCATAGACCTCCCTGTAGATCATATTGTCCGCCAGGAGCTGCTCGTGGGTTCCGACTCCGTTGATCCGGCCGTCATCCATGACAACGATCCTGTCGCAGTCTTTTACGCTGGAAATACGCTGTGCGATGATCAGTTTGGTCGTGCCGGGAATTTCCTCCCGGAAAGCCTTTCTGATCTTTGCGTCTGTTGCAGTGTCCACAGCGCTGGTGCTGTCATCCAGAATCAGTATTTTGGGCTTTTTGAGCAGTGCCCTCGCGATACAGAGCCTCTGTCTCTGTCCGCCGGATACATTAGTGCCTCCCTGTTCGATCCAGGTATTGTAGCCCTCAGGCATTTTTCGGATAAATTCATCTGCGCAGGCCATTTTACATACTCTCACGCACTCTTCTTCCGAGGCGTCTTTGTCTCCCCACCTCAGATTGTCAAGTATCGTGCCGCTGAACAAGACGTTTTTCTGAAGGACGACAGAAACCTGATTTCTCAGCGATTCAATATCGTAGCTGCGGACATCGTTTCCTCCCACAAGGACTCTGCCCTGTGTCACATCATAGAGACGGCTGATCAGATTGACCAGTGATGATTTTGCGCTGCCGGTGCCGCCGATGATTCCAATACTCTCACCTGATTTTATATCCAGACAAATATCTTTGAGCACAGGGTCACCGGTACCGGGCCTATAGGAAAAGTCCACGTCCTCAAAGCGTATACTCCCGTCCGGAACCTCCATGATCGGATCCTCAGGATTCTGCAGATCACTCTTTTCATTGATGACTTCTACTATTCTTTTCGCGCTGGCCTGGGACATGGTGATCATTACAAAGACAACGGACAGCATCATAAGACTCATGAGGATATTCATGCAGTACGCAAGAAGGCTCATCAGTTCGCCGGTGCCCAGTTCATTGCTGATGATTAAATGGGCGCCGAACCAGCTGATCAGCAGAATACATCCGTATACGACCGTCATCATGAACGGCATGACTCCGGCGATATTCATCTCTGCCTTGATGAACATTTCATAAATATTGCCTGCGGCTCTATGGAATTTGCTGATCTCATAGTCTTCGCGCACATAGGCTTTTACGACACGGATCGACGAGACGTTTTCCTGGACGCTGTTGTTGAGATCATCATATCTTCTGAAGACCTGCTGGAAGTATCTGGTCGCTCTGCGCATGACAAAAGACATGACGATCGCAAGGAGCAGAACGGCTCCAAGATAGATCCTCGCCAGTCTCGGGCTGATGATAAAGGACATGACCATCGCGATGATCATGGAGGCAGGTGCCCTCATCGCCATTCTCAGGATCATCTGATAAGCGTTCTGTATGTTGGTAACATCCGTTGTAAGCCTGGTGACAAGACTTGAAGAGGAGAACTTGTCGATGCTTGAAAAAGAGAACGTCTGGATATTGTCATGCATCGCCTTTCTGAGATTTCTGGCAAATCCTGCTGATGCTTTCGCCCCGAAAACACCTCCGAGAATACCGAAAGCAAGTCCGAGCAGTGCAACTGCAAGCATGATCAGACCGGTCCTGACAATATAGTTCATATCTGATCCACCGATCCCGATATCGACGATCCTTCCCATAAGCACCGGAATGATCATCTCGCATATGACCTCGCCGATCATACACAGGGGCGTCAGTATGGACGGAGTCTTAAACTCCTTTACCTGCGCAAGAAGTGTCTTTAACATAATTGATCCTCTCTAAACAGTACAGCTTCTTTTCTTTGGATTCCGAAGGCCTGCCCTTTTATTTTTCCGGCGGAGGCCCGTACACTACGTTGTTGAAGTTTTCATCGACGTCAAACTTCTCGAAATCCCTGATCGTCGCAGCTTCCTGCGCAGTTGCGGAATTAGTGCTGTCCTCTCCCGAATTCGCGCTCTGGTTAGGACTGCATCCGCCGATCGTCAGAGCTGCCGCAACTGCCGTAGTGCCGAGCAGTATCCTGCCTTTTAGTCTTTTCATAAAAACAATTTCTCCATTACTGTATTCTGTGATCATTCCACTGATTTAAGTGATTCTATCATATCAATATCCCTTATCGTAAAATACGATATGAAATTCACTGACAGAGAAAAGACAAATGTCAGAAGTGCCGCAAGAATAAAACTTCTTGTATGAACGCTTCTGCCAAACATCAGATAATCCACTTCTATCGTCCTGATCAGCCAGCTGTGAAGCCACTGTCCCATAAACAGACCGATCAGTGTGCCGATCAATGTAAGAATCCCGTTTTCTCTGTAAACGTAGGAAGCTGTCTCCCCGTCATAAAACCCCAGAACCTTGAGCGTTGCCAGTTCTCTGATCCTCTCTGTCACATTTATGTTCGTGAGGTTAAACAGGACAAGGAAAGCAAGGAGCGCAGCGGCTGCGATTATGATCACTATGATCACATTTATGCTTCTGATGCTGCTCTCAAATCGGGTCCTCATCTGATCGATACGATTATAGGAGATAGCCCCGTCAATTGCAATCAGCTTTCCGGCTGCCTCGTCTTCCTCAGTTCCGTCCCTGAGCTGCAGCAGGATCGTATTGCAGGCCGGCCATTCTCCCGTAATCTTTTTCCAGCATTTTCTCGTCATGTATACATAATGATTGACGTAATTTTCAGTGATATCTGAAATGACAGCTGTAAATTCCTCCTCATCCGCGTTTCTGAGAGTCACTTCGCTCCCTACGTTAACCTTTAGGATCTCCGCCATCTTTTCATCAATTATAATACCATCCGGTTTTTGATCGACAGGACCGGCGAAGAGATCCCTGTATTCCTCTGAGATCCCGCCTCCGTGTTCTCTGTGCCGCAGGTTTATAAAGCCGTCCATCGCGCTCAGATCATCCGCGCACACTACAGAAGCATACTCAACCTTGCCCGAATCCGTCTCCAGATCGAGACTGCTCTGGAAGCACTCCTGAAATGAACTGATCTCAGGCATCGACTGCAGAGACTGCCTCATCTGCATCTTTTCATCTGCCCGTATTTCGTCTGAAATTCCGAGAGCCGCGTCATAACATGTGATCTCGTCGAACTGCCATGCCAGGATATCAAAGATCGAATCCCGCAGCCCCAGTCCTGTCACTACTAATGCTGTGCATCCTCCGATCCCGGCCACCGTCATCCAAAATCTCCGTTTGTATCTGAAAAGATTCCTCATACTCACTTTCTGAATGAAAGAAAGCCGCGACCAGATCGCCGGGATCCGTTCCAGCAGGACCCTTTTTCCCGGTTTCGGCGCTCTTGGACGCATGAGATCGGCTGCGTTGGCACTAAGCGTCGTCCGGCACGCGGCAGCGGCAGCGCCGGCCGTTGCCAGTACTGCGAAGCCAACCGAATATGCCATGACTGCAGAGGAAAACACATACTTCATGGGAGGCAGCAAGTATTCCAGCCCCCACTCATAGTAGATGAGCCCGGGGATCGCGAAGATGCCGCAGAGCCATCCGGTCAGCCCGCCTCCGAGACGCGATGCCAGCGCATATCCTATGTATTTGACACCTATATCCCGGCCGGAGAAGCCGAGCGCCTTCATGCAGCCGATCTGTGTCCGGTGTTCCTCCACCATTCTTGTCATAGTGGTAAGAGAGCTCAGAGCAGCTACCAGAAAAAAAATCATCGGAAATACATCGGCAAGTTTACTCATCCTCTCGGCATCCATGGAAAACTCTCCATAACTCTCCAGAGAGTTTCTGTCGAGTATATACCACTTCCCGTTTTCCACCCGGATCGCTTCCAACCCGGCGCTGAAGATCTGTGCCATCATATCTGTGATAGTCGCCTCCGAGATCAGTTGTTCGCGCCTGATGTCGGCCCTTCTTTTCCCGAGTGGTTTCAGGTATTCGATCAGGTTACCGGTCCCGTCTTCATACTCCTGATCCGCGTAGCAGTTAAGCGGATCCAGTTCATCTGTCGTGAGGTACACAGATGTGTAATAATCCTGAGTGAAGACCTCCTCAGGCAATGAGACCCAGGCTGTTACAGTGCCGCTGCCTATTGTGGAGGTGCCCCTTGTCTTCGAGATAAACAATGGGCTGATCGCTATGCCTGACACTCTGAAAGTGTTAACACGCAAAACACTGCTTTCCGCAGTCAGTTTGTCAGCATCCTCTGTATTAATTGTGATCTGATCCCCGATCCGGATCCCGAGTTTCTCGGCAAGCAGCTGCTCTACAACGCATTCCTCATTATTTTGTGGATAATCTCCTTCTGTAAGCCGCAGCCGGTTGATCCTTTCCGGAATTGAGATCACAGTCACCGTGTCTTCATCGATCAGCGCGTCAAAATATTTGCTTCCTTCCGCGTCTGTAATTACGGGAAGGAACTTTCCGTCATCCCTTTCCTTTGGGATCATCTCATTCATGCTCATCAGCGCTTCAATATCATCTTTTGTCAGTCCGAGCGTTGAGACAATCCTTATGTCCATGAGATTCTGTTCATCATAATAGACGTCGAGTGATTGCTTCATATCGGGCGCAGTCATCCTCAGCCCGCTCAGAAACCCGACCGCGAGAAAGTTCATTATTAGGAGAGAGACGAATTTCTTCTTTGTATGCAGGATCTCTCTGACTGCATCAGTCAACAGCAGGTTTCTTTTTCCCATTGCCACTTCTCTCTCAAGTCACCATTCAATATCTTCCACAGGGAGCGGCTTTTCGTTGATCACTGTCTTCTCAACCTTTCCGTTGCGTATATGAATAACTTTATCAGCCATTGGGGTAAGCGCGAGGTTATGCGTGATCACAATGACTGTCATTTTCCTGTCGCGGCATGTCTTCTGCAGCAGCGCCAGAATCTGCTTGCCGGTCACATAGTCCAAAGCTCCTGTGGGTTCGTCGCACAGAAGGAGTTTGGGGTTTTTCGCCAGCGCTCTGGCTATTGCAACGCGCTGCTGTTCTCCGCCCGAGAGCTGGGAAGGAAAGTTATTGATTCTCTCCTCAAGCCCCACCTCCTGCATCACCGTTTTTGCATCAAGAGGATTTCTGCAGATCTGGGAGGCCAGTTCCACATTCTCAAGGGCTGTCAGATTCTGTACGAGATTATAGAACTGAAATACAAATCCGATATCATACCTTCTGTACTCTGTCAGCTGCCGGGAACTGCTTCTGCTCACCTCCCTGTCATCGACAATGATCCTTCCGCCTGTACAGCTGTCCATACCGCCCAGCATGTTCAGGATCGTCGTCTTGCCTGCTCCGCTCGGGCCTACGATCACCGTAAACTCGCCTTTATCAATTGTAAAATCAGCGCCGTTAACAGCCCTGATCTCCACTTCTCCCATGCGATAGACCTTCGCAACATTTTCAAACACAATAAAAGGTTTGCTCATAACTGGACGCCCCGGTTTCAAATAAGATCCAACAGTACCCTCATGTTATCATTTAATTATAACAGAAACACTATCTAAAATCTTCCACTTACACAGAAAACGCCCCGGACCAAAGTCCGGAGCGTTTACACTCATCGTTGGTTTCCTGAATAAACCGTAATCTGTCAACCCTGAGGCTGATTAGCATTCTCCTGTACGTTCTGAACAGTAGGCTCGCCTCCTGTCTCAACGGCCGCCTCGGCGCCGCCTTCACTGCCGCCGCCTTCGGTTCCGCTTCCGCTTCCGCCGCCTTCAGTGCCGCTGCCGCTTCCGCCGTCTTCGGTTCCGCCGCCTTCACTGCCGCTGCCGCCGCCTT
>Ga0256404_1000585_pt1 | contig 94805 bp, 66 predicted proteins | sample RumenRJG_01DNA_FD_185990 | JGI IMG/M metagenome (GOLD analysis project Ga0256404, IMG submission 185990) | Bovine rumen microbial communities from Lethbridge, Alberta, Canada - RJG_01 | ecosystem: Host-associated > Mammals > Digestive system > Stomach > Rumen | place: Canada: Alberta | collected... | reverse complement strand
AGTCGCCATCGTGGATTTCGTGCCAGGGCAGACCCTGCTTGTTGAGCTGTTCCATGAACGGATCGGGATCGAACTCTTCGACGTTGAAGACACCCGGCTTCTTCCAGATGCCCTTGCAGAACATCATGGCGCCAATCATAGCCGGCACACCGGTGGTGTAGGAAACACCCTGCATGCCCGTCTCCTCATAGGCGGCGCGGTGGGAGCAGTTGTTGTAGACGTAGTAGGTGTGCTCCTGACCATCGTTGCCGATACCACGGATGCGGCAGCCGATGGAGGTCTCGCCCTCGTAGTTTTCGCCAAGGTCTTGCGGGTTGGGCAACACGGCCTTGAGGAACTGCAGCGGCACGATTTTCACACGAGCGGTACCGGTGCCATCAGCGAGCGGAGCCTCATAGACTACCTCGTCGATGCGGCTCATGCCGATGTTCTGAATCACTTCGAGGTGCTTCAGATACTGCTGGCCGAAGGTCATCCAGAAGCGAGCACGCTTAATAGTTGGATAGTTGATGACCAGCGACTCAATCTCCTCGTGGTGCAACAGGTAGCTGTCGCGCGGTCCGATGCCAGGATAGGTGAGGTCCTTGTGTATCTCCAGCGGCTCGGTCTCCACCCACTGGCCGTTCTCCCAGTAGAGTCCCTTCTGGGTGATCTCGCGGATGTTGATCTCGGGGTTGAAGTTCGTGGCGAAAGCCTTGTGGTGGTCGCCGGCATTGCAGTCTACGATGTCGAGATACTGAATCTCCTTGAAGTGGTGCTTGGCAGCATAGGCGGTGTAGATGCTGGTGACACCCGGGTCGAAGCCACAGCCGAGGATAGCCGTGAGTCCTGCCTCGCGGAAGCGGTCGCGATAGGCCCATTGCCAGGAATATTCGAAGTGTGCCTCGTCTTTCGGCTCATAGTTGGCAGTGTCGAGATAGCTGCATCCGCATGCCAGACAAGCCTCCATGATGGTAAGGTCTTGATAAGGCAGTGCGAGGTTGATGACGAGTTCGGGCTTATAGCTTGAGAAAAGAGCCTTCAGCTGTTCCACGTCGTCGGCGTCGACCTGAGCGGTCTGGATAGGCATGGTGTAGCCTTTCTTGTGAATAGCCTCGACGAGTGCGTCGCACTTTGCCTTGCGGCGGCTTGCAATCATAAACTCAGTGAACACATCGGGGTTTTGCGCAATCTTGTACGCAGCAACTGTAGCGACGCCACCGGCGCCAATCATAAGTACTCTTGCCATGTGAATTCTTTGTTCTAAGTTTTTATTTAAAGTAATAGTGCAAAAATAAGCAATTTCCACGAAACGCGCAAGAAAATGCCAGATTTTTAGCAAAGATTATAAAAAGGGACAAGAGGCAAGGAGTGAAACAAAGAAAAACACCGTTTTTTCTTGCTAATAATAAATATAGTACGCGCGGAAAACCTGTAGGGGAGTTATTCTCTAATCCTTTGCTTACGCCGTTTCCTTATCAAGGAAACTCAAATGTATTGTTCTCGCTTATTCGTACTTTGGCTTCGCCGAAAGTACTCCCGTTCGGAAAAGAAAAGAAAAAAAAGTCTTTTTTCTTTTGCTTTTCGCTCACTTTATTGTACCTTTGGCTTCGCCGAAAGTACTTTCGCTCGACAATAAAAATAAACTGCGTTTTATTTTGTATTGTTCTCGCTTATTCGTACCTTTGCAGCAATGAACTGGCAACAACTGATTTCAAACAAACGGCTCGGGCAGGAGTATCGACATCCCGAGCGACATGACGACCGGTCGGAGTTCAAACGCGACTACGACCGCCTGATATTCTCGGCTCCTTTCCGCCGGCTGCAGAACAAAACACAGGTGTTTCCGCTGCCCGGCAGCATCTTCGTGCACAACCGCCTCACGCACTCGCTGGAGGTGGCCAGTGTGGGTATGTCGTTGGGCAACGATGTCGTTCGACAGCTCACGCAACGCCACCCCGACCTGCAAGACACACTGCTCGAGGAGGCTGGCACCATTGTTTCTGCCGCCTGTCTGGCCCACGACATGGGTAACCCGCCATTTGGACATTCTGGCGAGAAAGCCATTCAGACCTACTTCTCGGAAGGTCCCGGAAGAGAGCTGGAGCCATTGGTGTCGCCGCAGTTTTGGTCGGACATCACCCACTTCGAAGGCAATGCCTATGCCTTCCGGTTGCTCACCCATAGCTTCCTCGGCCGTCGCAAGGGCGGTTTTGTGATGACCTATTCCATGCTGGCCAGCATCGTGAAATATCCTTATTCGTCGACCATGGCTGGACGCGATGGCCGAAAGGATAAGTTCGGATTCTTCGGAACGGAGGCCGATTCCTTCCGCCGCATCGCTGCAGAACTCGGCATTCCTCCCGCCGCCACTTGTGGCGAAGAGCAAGACGAGTGCATGTGCTACGTCCGCTATCCTCTGGTCTATCTTGTTGAGGCTGCCGACGACATCTGCTATGAAATCATGGACATCGAGGATGCACATAAGCTAAAGCTGCTCACCTACGAGGAAACGGAGCGTCTGTTGCTCGGATTCTTCGATGAAATGGGCAAAAATCGCATTCTGAAGCGTCTCGACGACGAACATGTCACCGACCTCAATGAGCGTGTGGTATACCTTCGTGCCTGCGTCATCAACTTGTTGGAGCATGCCTGCGTCGATGTGTTTGTGGAACATGAGCAGGAAATCCTTGATGGCACCTTCCAGGGGAGTCTCATCAAACGCACTCCCCAGCGCATCCGCGAGGCCTATGCCGCCTGTACGAGTCTGTCCGTAGACCGCATCTATCGTAGTAAACCCGTCCTTGATGTAGAGCTCAGCGGTTACAAAATCATTGAGACCCTCCTCCATACTTTCATTGAGGCTGCGATGAATCCCACGCGGTTCCACTCACACCAGCTTCTTGACCTCGTCAGTTCGCAATATGACATCCGCTCAGAGGACGTAGAGACACGCATCATGGCAGTGATTGACTACCTCTGCGGCATGACCGACGTCTTTGCCCTCGATGTCTATCAGAAAATCAACGGCATCTCCCTACCCATCGTGTAGGTCAGTCGTTGTTCAGCTATTTATCTTGATGAAGATATACTGCCAGTAGTCCCCTCCTCTTGGGAGGAGGGGTGCGGGGTGGTAGAGAAAAATAATGATATAACCTTTATAAAAGGTCGAACCTTATTTGTCGCTACCACCCCTGCCCCTCCTTCCGGAAGGAGGGGACTGCAAATTGACTTCCTTCCCTCATTTTATAGTTAAATAAGGTAAACGTCTTCTATTTTTTATATATTGTCAATAAAAACTGGAAGATGGAACCGTGAAACTTGAAACTTTTTTGTACCTTTGCAGGAAATTTGCAAGATCAGGATATATGGTAAAGATAAAAGTGATCAATAAGGGGCACCAGCCCCTGCCACAATATGCCACGCCGCAAAGCGCTGGCATGGACTTGCGTGCAAACCTCACGGAGAGCATCGTGTTGAAACCACTGGAGCGCTGCTTGGTTCCTACGGGGCTGTTTATCGCACTGCCCGAGGGCTATGAGGCACAGGTGAGACCGCGTAGCGGACTGGCCCTGAAGAAGGGAATCACCGTGCTGAATGCACCCGGCACCATCGACGCCGACTATCGTGGCGAGGTGGGTGTGTTACTCGTGAACCTGTCGCAGGAAGAATTCGTCGTGAACGATGGCGAGCGTGTGGCACAGATGGTCATCGCCCGTCACGAGACCGCCGACTTCGTTGAGGTCGCTGAACTTGATGAAACCGAGCGCGGCGCCGGCGGTTACGGACATACGGGGGTGAAATGAGAGTTTAGAGTTGAGAGTTTAGAGTTTAGAGTTTAGAGTTGAGAGTTATGTAACTTCGTTCCATGACTTTTGTCGCGACTCGGCAAAGCTAATGCAAGCATTGCTTTGCTCTCGCTGCTCCAAAAGTTTAGAGTTCTTTCTCCGCTTCGCTTCGAAAGGCTACGGGTAGGCGAGCTTGCTCGGGAATGAGCGTCGCTTCGCGCCGAGCGGAGAGTTTAGAGTTGATAGTTATGATTACCTTTGGACACGGAATCAAAAAGGTGACGGTGGCAGGGTTGGTCGTTGTGGCGATGACCTTGGTCACTGTATTGGCATCGTGCGGATCTGTGAAAGGATCCGGCGAGAAGCCGTCTGCAGTCAAGGGTAATCACAGCTCTCAACTCTCAACTCTAAACTCTCAACTCTCAACGACAGACTCTCTGCGCTACAACTATTTCTTCTTGGAGTCCATGCGGCAGCAGAATGCAGGCAATTACGATGCCGCCTACGACCTTCTCTGCCACAGTCTCGATATCAACCCACTGGCCGCTGAAGGCTGGTACTACCTGTCGATGTATCAGAGTGAGCTGGGAAAAGACTCGCTGGCACGGCAGAGCTTGGAGCAGGCGGCAGCGCTGAATCCCGACAACGACATCTATCAGGAGCGGCTGGGACAGTATTTCCTTAGCGTGAGGGACTATGCACAGGCGAAGACCGTCTATGAACAGTTGGCCAGCAACAAGCGTCAACGCACCGATGTACTGCAGATTCTGTTGCAACTCTACCAGCAAGACAAGGACTATCGTGGTATGCTTCGCGCCATCAATCGCATCGAGGACATCGAGGGACAGCGCGAAGAGATCACGCTGTCGAAGATGCGCGTCTATGAGATGATGGGTGACAAGAAGGCTGCATGGCACGCGCTGAAATCGTTGTCGGACGACCACCCCAGCGACGTGAATTATCGGGTGATGATGGGCAACTGGCTGATGCAGAACGACAAGCAGAAGGAAGCTCTGAAGCTGTTTACGGCTGCCCTGCGCGAAGAACCCGAGAACGCCTATGCACAGTCGTCGATGTACGACTACTATCGTTCCACCCATCAGGATTCGCTGGCCCGTCAGATCATGCGCGGCATCATCCTAAGTCCCAAGGCATCGACGGAGAGTAAGAGTGTGATGATGCGTCAGGCCATCCAAGAGAACGAAGAGGCGGGCGGCGACAGCACGGAGATTCTCCGGATGTTCGACGAGATGCTTATCGTGAACCCGAAGGACTCGGATATGGCGGAGATGAAGGTGGCCTACATGAGTCTGAAGGAGATGCCTGAGGACAGTGTCAACACCGCTATCAGACGACTGCTGACCATTGCTCCCGAGAACGTCGGTGCCCGTACGCAGTTGTTGGGGAGCTATCTCCGTAAGATGGATTGGGACGGAGTGATCGACGTCTGTCACGACGGTACGTTGTATAGTCCCGACGAGATGGTGTTCTACTACTATGAGGGACTGGCCTACTACCAGCAGGACAAGCGCACGGAAGCCCTGGAGACCTTCCAGCGCGGTGTGAGCCAGATCAACTCGCAGAGCAAACCCGATATCGTGGCCGACTTCTACTACTTCATGGGTGACATCCTGCACCAGAAGGAGCGCGATGAAGAAGCATTTGCCGCCTACGACAGTTGCCTGCAATGGAAGCCCGACCACCTGTCGTGCCTGAACAACTACGCTTACTTCCTGGCCGTTAGGGGCGAGGACTTGGAACGTGCCGAGCAGATGAGCTACAAGACGGTGAAGGCTGAGCCGAAGAATACCAACAACCTCGACACCTACGCATGGATTCTGTTCCGCCAGGAACGCTATGCCGAGGCGAAGATCTACATCGACCAGGCGTTGACCATCGAACTGGCAAAGACCGACTCGGCTGTCGTCGATAGCGTGGAGGCCGGCGCCGCAGATGCTGACACCGTGGAAGTTGACGCCGTGGATGCCGACGTGCAGGAAGCCGACACCGCGGAAGTGGAAGTAGACGTGCCCAGTGCGGTGGTATTGGAACACGGTGGCGACATCTACGCCATGACGGGCGACATCGATCGTGCCGTTGAGCTGTGGCAGCAAGCATTGCTCTACACCGACGACCGGCAGGACATCTTGATGCAGAAGATACAAAAACGAAAATACATCAACGACTAACGAACAAAAAGTGAATATGAAGAAACTGCACATAACAATCGCCACGATGAGTCTGGCTCTGCTGCTGGCATCGTGTGCATCGAAGAAAGCCGTGGTCGACAACACGCCTAAGGCGCAGACCACGACGAAAACCCCGTCGGCCTCGCAGACGGCGTCGACACGTGCCACCGACAAGCAGAGTCAGGTGACCGACGTTGCTGCCACCCAAGCTGCGATGTATCTGAAGAAGGTCGTCGACAACCAGGTATATGCCAAGAACGTGGTGGGCGACATGACGTTTAATATCCAGATGGGGTCGAAGGACATCAGCGTGCCAGGCTCGCTGCACATGCGCCGCGATGAAGTGATCCGCCTGCAGCTATTCATCCCGCTGCTTGGTACGGAGGTGGGACGTCTGGAGTTTACACCGGGTCGTGTGCTCCTGGTCGACCGCATGCACAAAGAATACATTGAGGCCGACTACAACCAGCTTGACTTCCTAAAGAACAACGGGCTGAACTTCTACAGTCTGCAGGCACTGTTTTGGAACGAACTGCTTGTGCCTGGACAGAAAGGCGTTGTCGAAGCCGACTTCCCGAAATTCAACGTCGACGGCACTAGCGTGAAGCTCACCAATGGCAACATGACCTACAACTGGACGACGAGCAACAACGGTCAGATTGTGATGACGAATGTGAACTACGCCACCGCCAAGAGTGGTGCGTCGTCGCTGCTGTGGATGTACTCCGACTTCAAGGCGTTGGGCACGAAGCAATTCCCTGCTCACCAGAACTTCCAGTTCTCCACCACGTCGAACAAACAGATGAAGACGGTGAAGGTGGACATTGATATGGATGAGGTGAAAGACAAGAGTGACTGGGATGCAAAGACCGTGGTGTCGAACAAATATAAAAAGGTGGAGGCTACCGATATTCTCGGCAAGCTCATGCGATTCTAACAGATTCTAACGACAGCGCCTCTTCACGGGAGACGTAAACTGAAAGCTGATGAGAAAGGTACTGAACATATTGCTGATGTGCGTGTTGGCGCTGGCCATCGCGCTGCCTTGTGGTGCCCAGAGCCGAAGCACGGCCAAGAAAACGACGACCACGCAGCGCAAGACCACCACTACACAGCGCAGGAAAGCAACGACGCAACGGAAGGCGACTACGCAGAAGAAGACGACCACGCAGCGCAAGACCACGACGAAGAAGACAACCCAGAAGGGCAAGCAGACCGCTGCTCAGCCCACCTACACCAATGCCAACATCAAGAACCTGCAGAGCCAGCGCCAGCAGATTCAAAAGCAGATCCGGCAGCAGGAACAGGCTCTGAAGGCTAATCAGGCCGATGTGAAGCAGCGGTTGCAGAACCTCATCGTGTTAAACAGTGCCATCGACGAGCGCCAGCGCAGCATCGAAGGAATCCAGAAGGACATCAGCGGACTCGATGGCGACATTGATATCCTCAAGGCGCAGTTGTCGACACTCGAGGAGCAGTTGAACGACCGCAAGCAGAAGTTTGTGAAGTCGATGCAATACTTGTCGCGTCATCGCAACGTGCAGGACAAGATGATGTTCGTCTTCTCGGCCGATAACTTCGCACAAATGTTCCGCCGCATGCGCTTTGTGCGCCAGTACAGCTCCTATCAGCGTGCACAGGGCGAGGCTGTGAAGGTGAAACAGCAGCAGGTGGAAGAGAAGAAACAGCAGCTGGAGAACATGAAAGGGCAGAAGAATGCCCTGCTGAACAAGGATAAGAAGGAGCGGCAGGCGCTGCAGGGACAGCATGAGGAGCAACAGAAGATGGTGAGCTCGTTGCAGAAACAGCAGAAGACCATACAGGGCATCATCACTCAGCAGAAGCAGAAAGACGCCGCACTGAACGCCCAGATCGACCGACTGATTGCCATCGAGGTGGAGAAAGCGCGGCTTCGTGCTGAGGCTGAAGCCAAGAAGAAGGCTGCTGCCGAGGCTGCTGCCAAGAAGAAACGCGAGGAGGAACTGGCGCGCAAGCGTGCCGCCGCTGCTGCTGCCGCCCGTGAGAACGAACGTCGCATTGCTGAGGCGAAGAAGCGCGAGGCCGAAGCGAAAGCTGCCGCCCGGGCTGCCGAGAAATCGGAAGATGCCAGTAGGAAGGAACGCGCCAACCAACTTGCCCGTGAGGCGGAGGCAAACCGCATGGCTGCCGAGCGCAAGGCAAAGGCCGATGCCGACCGCAGCAAGAAAGAGATTGCCGAGGCGAAGAAGGATGCCGAGGAAAGCACGTCGATGAGTAAGGTGGACCGGATGGTGAGTGGTGGACTGGAACTGAACAAAGGTCGTCTGCCAATGCCCATCACAGGCTCTTATCGCATTGTGAGCCACTTCGGACAATATAATGTGGAAGGCCTGAAGAACGTCGTGCTCGACAACAAGGGTATCAACATACAAGGTTCCGCGGGTAGCCAGGCCCGCTGCATCTATGATGGCGAGGTCAGCGCTGTGTATCAGTATGCCGGCATCTGGGTGGTCATCGTTCGTCACGGCGCTTACTTCTCAGTTTATTGCAACCTGCGTTCCATCAACGTGACGAAGGGTCAGAAGCTCTCACCACGACAGACCATCGGCGTGGTGGGTCCCGATAACATTCTTCAGTTCCAGCTTCGTAAGGGCACTGCAAAGCTCAACCCCGAGGCTTGGCTGGGAAGATGAGACAAGGTAACAAAGTGACAAGGTAACAAAGTAACATAGCTTGCGAACGACATTATTGATTTTGCCGTGTAACTATGTTACTTTGTTACCTTGTTACCTTGTTACTTTGAAAACAGTTCTTGCAGCACGGCCAACGACTTGAGTTCAGGGAAATTGGGAACGTGGAGCTTGTAATAGGCCAGAATGAGTTCCACACAGCGATTGCGTTCGTCGTGCGACATGCGGAAGAGATGCATCGTCTCGTAGTTCATGCGCATGAGCACACCGATGCGGGCGGCCTCCGTAGGCTCAATGTAGTCGCGATGAAGCGGTGCCGTATCAGCAAACTCACCGCTGCGCATGTCGAAGACGGCTCCTTCACGATAGTCTTCCAGATTGGGGAAGAAACCGATGAAGCGCGACAGACGCATCATAAAAACCAAGTGAAAATTCGCAAACGACGTCATCTGGCCGTCGAGCCAGCTGATGCTGTTGACGACATAGTTGAACAGGGCTGCGTTCTGCTGTTCGTCGCGCGTGGCATAAGTAAGGAATTCGGCGAGGAACAAGGCAATCGATAGTTTGCCGGCATCGAACGGAATGCTTGTGAATGGCTGCGAGAGACGCACGTCGCGCAGATGCTGCAGACGGGCATTCTGGCGGTAGTCGAACACCGCATCAAGCAGACTCAACGGCTGGAAGAACTGCTTCTTCAGCTTCCCCTTCTGCGTCTTCGGTATGCGACAGATGAACGACACCCGACCGAGTTCCTCGGTAAGCATGTCGACGATGAGCTGTTGCTCACCAAATTTCAACGTGTTGAGCACAATTGCCCGGCTGTTTGTCATCATTTCACGCCAAAATTACTAATTTTTCTTCATAAAAAGAAAATTTTTTGCAGAAAATTTGGACATTTAGTAAAAAAGCAGTACCTTTGCACCCGCAAATAAAAACGCATGGTCCCTTCGTCTATCGGTTAGGACGAGAGATTTTCATTCTCTAAAGAGGAGTTCGACTCTCCTAGGGACTACCAAACGGGAATCCGTCATCTGCGCAGCGATGCGCTACCAACCAGAGAGGTTGGGAACCGGTGGCGGAGGATTTTGTGAAAAGTCCGCCCAGGGCAACCCTCAAAAGTGCAAGACCCATAGGCTTCCTTGAAACAAACCAAAATCAAACAATTAAAATCAAAACAAAACAATGGCAAATCACAAATCATCTCTGAAGAGAATTCGTCAGACAAAGACTCGTAACGAGCACAACCGCTACTACGCAAAGACCATGCGCAACGCCGTTCGCAAGCTGCGCGCCACTACCGACAAGGAAGAGGCTATCAAGATGTATCCCGTAGTGCAGAAGATGCTCGACAAGCTGGCAAAGAACAACATCATCCACAAGAACAAGGCTGCCAACCTGAAGTCGAGTCTGTGCCTCCATATCCGGAAACTGGGCTAAGAAGAGTGCTCATTTCCGACTGAGCAGAACGATTAAAAAGGCTGTGTCCTAACAAGGATGCAGCCTTTTCTTTTTTTACACTTTTTTTACAACTAATATTTCGCCATGTCGAAGATTTTTAGTATCTTTGCACGTTATTATAAGACAAATCAGAAATGGCAGAAAATCAGAACAACGCGAACAACTATTCAGCGAGCAATATTCAGGTGCTCGAAGGCCTTGAGGCCGTGCGTAAGCGTCCCGCCATGTACATTGGCGACATCAGTGAGAAGGGTCTTCATCACTTGGTCAACGAAACCGTCGATAACTCTATCGACGAGGCAATGGCTGGCTTTTGCAAGAATATCGAAGTAACCATCAACGAGGATAATTCCATCACCGTGCAGGACGACGGCCGCGGCATTCCCGTCGACGAGCATGAGAAGATGCATAAGTCGGCCCTTGAGGTCGTCATGACCGTGCTCCACGCCGGAGGTAAGTTCGACAAGGGCTCTTATAAGGTGTCAGGTGGTCTGCACGGCGTCGGTGTGTCGTGTGTGAACGCTCTGTCGGCACACATGATTTCGCAGGTGTTCCGCAACGGACACATCTATCAGCAGGAGTATGAGAAGGGCAAGCCGCTCTACGATGTGAAGATTGTTGGCGACACCGACAAGACGGGAACGCGCCAGCAGTTCTGGCCAGACCCCACCATCTTCACCACTACCACCTACCAGTGGGACATCATCGCACGTCGTATGCGTGAGCTGGCTTACCTGAATGCTGGCATCACCATCCATCTCGTCGACCTTCGCAAGAATGAAGAGGGCAACACGCGTGAGGAGACCTTCCATGCCAAGGACGGTCTGAAGGAGTTCGTGCGCTACATCGACCGTCACCGCACGCATCTCGTCGACGATGTCATCTACTTGAAGACCGAGAAGCAGGGCATACCCATCGAGGTGGCCATCATGTATAACACCGACTACTCGGAGAACATCCACTCCTACGTAAACAATATCAACACCATCGAGGGTGGTACACACCTCACTGGTTTCCGCATGGCCCTGACGCGCACGCTGAAGGCCTATGCCGATCAGGAGCCGCAGATCTCGAAGCAGATTGAGAAGGCGAAGATTGAGATTGCAGGCGAGGACTTCCGCGAAGGCCTCACCGCCGTCATCTCGGTGAAGGTGGCTGAGCCGCAGTTCGAAGGTCAGACGAAGACCAAGCTTGGTAACTCCGAGGTGACAGGTGCCGTGCAGCAGGCTGTGGGTGAGGCTCTCTCGTACTATCTCGAGGAGCATCCGAAGGAGGCAAAGCAGATTTGTGAGAAGGTGGTGCTTGCCGCTACCGCACGTATCGCCGCCCGCAAGGCTCGTGAGAGCGTGCAGCGCAAGAACCCGATGAGCGGTGGTGGACTGCCCGGTAAGCTCGCCGACTGTTCGAACAAGGACCCGAAGGAGTGCGAGATCTTCCTCGTCGAGGGTGACTCCGCAGGTGGCTCGGCCAAGCAGGGCCGCGACCGCCACTTCCAGGCCATCCTTCCCCTGCGTGGTAAGATTCTGAATGTGGAGAAAGTGCAGTGGCACCGCGTCTTCGAAGCCGAGTCGGTGATGAACATCATCCAGTCTATCGGCGTGCGCTTCGGCGTTGATGGCGAAGGCGACCGCGAGGCAAACATCGAGAAACTGCGCTACGATAAGATCATCATCATGACCGACGCCGACGTCGATGGCTCGCACATCGACACGCTCATCATGACACTCTTCTACCGCTTCATGCCGCAGGTCATCCAGGGCGGACACCTCTACATCGCCACGCCGCCGCTCTATAAGTGCACCTACAAGAAGGTCTCTGAATATTGCTACACCGAGCAGCAGCGCCAGGCCTTCATCGATAAGTATGTAGCTGGCGACGAAAACTCCTCGCAACTCCACACGCAGCGCTACAAAGGTCTGGGTGAGATGAACCCCGAGCAGCTCTGGGAGACCACTATGGATCCCGCCAACCGCCTGCTGAAGCAGGTAAGCATTGAGAATGCTGCCGAGGCCGACGAGATCTTCTCCATGCTCATGGGCGACGATGTGGAGCCCCGCCGCGAGTTCATCGAGGCTAACGCCACCTACGCCAACATCGACGCATAAAACACTTTCATAACGATAACAAAGCAAAGGGCAATCATCAATTATCCGATGGTTGCCCTTTCACTATTTACAGCTATCCGAAAGAATTATTTCACTACATACCTCCTACCCTTCGACACATAGATGCCACTGGGTAGAGGTTCTTTTCCACTACGCTCACCTTCACCTGTCACTTGTCTCCCTTGCAAGTCGTAGGTTACCAACGTCTCTACTTCCTTCATTACAGATACAGGCTCTCCGACTTCCACCGTCTGACTAAGTAACGGAATCTGTGTCACCTTCCCGTCTTCTAACTTGAATAGGCCGTCCTCTGTGCCAAAATAATACGTGTCACCATCGGCATCAACGCATAAAATGATCTTGCCAGCAGCATTCTCGCATAGCAAGCTGAATTCTTTGTCCTTAAACTGATAAAGGTCTTTATCATTAGGAACCAAAAAGCTCCCGTCTTCCAACTGAGCCATGTCATTCTTGGTGCCAACCAGTTTGTACAATGTCAGTTTCTCTTCTTGATCATAGAGTACGAGTCCTCTGTTTGAAGCAAACCACTTATTGCTTTGAGCATCAATGATAACTGCTTTCATTCCATTGCCAAATGTATCAGAATGAGATTCACGTATGGGGAAATAAAAACCATGATCAACGGAAAAACGACCAATACAAAAAGCACCACAGACTCCACAGCAACCAAACCATACAACACCCTCGTCATCAACAGCAATGCAACTCATGACCTCTTCACAAAAAAAATGGGGGCCACCTGGCGGTTCTTCTTCTTCCGTCCCAAGGAACGTGACCCTTCCCATATGCATGACCAGATTGGTCATGTGATAAGTCCAAAGGACTCCATTTGGTGCCCAAGCCAGACGAGGAAAAAGAAAACGTTGAGGAGCTGCGTAAGGAACATTGATAGGTTCATCGGACATCTTACCATCTTTCAGTGATACAAGATTGTAGTATTTCGTGACGTAATACACCTTGCTGTCATGAAATGAGATATCGCAGATGCCTTTCCTATAATTATCCCATGGATGTGCGTATTGCGTCTGCTCTCCACTCTGCTTGTCGATAGTGATGAAACCAACATTCTCTGAACCAACATATACGTAGTTATCATCATGCGCAATTCTATTCACCTGCCACTCGTTGTCGGCATGAACATTTAGAATCGTCACAATGACTAAATTAACAATAATCGTTAACTTTTTCATAATGATCTCCTTTCTTTATTAATTTAAACTTATTGAATATTAACAACTTTCTCATAATTACATCCATTAACATGAATATTTATAATATAAACCCCAGAAGTCGGCACGCTTCCATTGATAAAGATTTTGCCTGCTTCATAGTGTTTTCTGTATTTACATGATAGTTGATTTCAGAATAGCTATTGTTATGTAATGGTACCATATTTTGATATTGTCCCTTGTGAAGAACCAATGCTATTTACTCCAAATTCTTTTTAACGATTCTTGTCTGCTGCGAAAACCCATATATGGGGAGCAGAAAAGATAATAACATAAAAAAAACTCTTTTCATTTCTCTTTCATTTTGAGGTTTTTACCTTGCAAATATACAAAATAAAAATCAAAAGGACTCTTTCTTTTCTCAAAAATTCACATTACTTTGTGAAACTTTGTACGAGGGCTCTTCAGACGAGAGGTGTGACGGGATGTCGGTTGTTATTTGACTGCTACAAGGAGAAAACTATATCGTTTTGCTTTGAACTATAAAGAAACATGCTCTTGGAAGCCAGGAACAATGCTTTGGGAGGCTAAGAGCAATGCTTTTGGAGGCTAAAAGCAATGTTCTTGGAGGCTGAAAGCAATGTTCTTGGAGGCTGAAAGCAATGCTCTTGGAGGCTGGAAGCAATGTATTTGGAGGTTGGGGCGTGAGTAGATATTATTAATCGCAAGTCGCACGACGACTGCAACACTTTTTCAATGTGCACGAAAGCAAGCCGCAAGGCCTACTTTCGTGCACGTTGCTTTTATAAGTGGTGCAATCTTCGTTGGCCTTTCAGGCCGCTTTCGTGGCGCAAGTTCATGCTTCCTCTGCTGCTAAAGCAATGCATTGGTTTGTTTAAATCATTCCTATCATTCAGCAAATTAACTGACTTTATTCAGTAAATTAACTTATTTTATTCAGTAAATTAAGTTATTTTACTCAGCAAATTAAGTTAATTTACATTGCAAATTAAGTTAATTTACCGCACAAATTAAGTTAATTTACTTTTCAATACCTATGCTCTTGCTGAATAGAAGGATTGCTCCAGCAGTACGAAAGGCGTGCTTTCGGCAGATGAAAGCAGGCTTTTTGGCTCGTTCATCTGCACCTTGTATTCTTAAAAACTGCCCCTTACCTTTTGAATATCAGTACTTTATTTTCTGCGTCGCTACACCTTTTCTTCTAAAGAAAACTTAATTTATTCGGCCGATTGGTCAATTTTTCGGAGAAATTACTTATATTTGTGGGCAAAAGAATCAAACTACAGACAAATGCAGATGAAGATGATACGAAAAAGCCTGACTATTCTTTGCGCTCTTGCCGCATTCAGTATGGCTGCGCAGGCAAGAGTGACGGCGAAAGAAGCGAGGTCGGAAGCCCGACAGTTACCCATGCGCCTATGGTACAATCAGCCCGCAACGTTTTTCGAAGAGTCGTTGCCCATCGGTAATGGCAAGTTAGGAGCATTAATATATGGCAATCCTGACGATGACATTCTATACTTGAATGACATCACTTTGTGGACGGGAAAGCCTTATGACCGCGAAATGGATGCAGATGCACACAAATGGCTGCCTGCCATTCGCGAAGCATTGTTCAACGAAGACTATGCCAAGGCCGACTCCTTGCAACTGCACATACAAGGTCCCAATTCACAATACTATCAGCCATTGGCAACCTTGCACATCAAAAACCTTGACCAGGGCACCGTCACCAATTACTATCGTGAATTAGATCTCGACAACTCCATCTGTAGCGACCGGTTCACACGCAACGGCATTGATTATTCGCGAGAGTATTTCGCCAATCACCCCGATAAGGTGATTGCGATGAAAATCAAATCGTCGAAGCCACAAGGAATCAACATCGAACTGATTCTCACGGCACAGATTCCTCACGGCATCAAAGCCTCCGACAAGCAATTAACCCTTACAGGACATGCTGTCGGCAAGCCAGAAGAGAGCATCCATTTCTGTTCGATTCTAAAAACTGATGTCAAAGACGGACAAACCACGAAGACAGATAGCACGCTGATCATCAAGAATGCATCAGAGGCCATCATCTACTTTGTCAACGAAACCAGTTTCAATGGCTTCGATAAACATCCCGTGAAAGAGGGAGCGTCCTATATTGAGAATGCTATTGATGATGCATGGCATTTGGTGAATTATACATACGAGCAGTTGCGCGATCGGCATATTGCTGATTATCAGTCGTTTTTCAGCAGATTGAAATTGCACATCGACGGAGCAAGGTATGATGAACAGCGCACTACCGAACAACAACTCAAAGACTATACCGACCAAGGAGGCAATAATCCGTATTTGGAAACGCTCTATATGCAATACGGTAGGTATCTGTTAATCAGCTGCTCTCGCACGCCCAATGTACCAGCCAACCTGCAAGGCCTGTGGACTCCACACGTATTCTCTCCCTGGCGAGGCAACTATACCGTGAACATCAACCTCGAAGAGAACTACTGGCCTGCCGAGGTGGCCAATCTCTCGGAGATGACCGAGCCGCTATGGGGCTTCATGAAAGGGTTGGCAGAAAATGGTAAATACAGCGCCAAGAACTATTACGGCATCAATAGAGGATGGTGTAGCAGCCACAATAGCGACATCTGGGCAATGACGAATCCTGTAGGAGAAAAGCGAGAAAGTCCTGAATGGAGCAACTGGAACTTAGGCGGTGCATGGCTGACGCAGAACCTTTGGGACCATTATGCATTCACACAAGACAAAGATTTCCTGCGCAATACCGCATGGCCGTTGTTGAAAGGAGCATCGGAGTTTGTGCTCGACTGGCTCGTTGAAAACCCGAAGAACCCCAAAGAACTCATCACTGCCCCCTCTACCTCTCCCGAAAACGAATACAAGACGGATCAAGGGTATCATGGCACCACCTGCTATGGTGGCACCGCCGACCTTGCTATCATCCGCGAATTGTTCAAAAACACGGAGGATGCAGCAAGAGAGATGGGGTTGATTCATCCCTTTGCGCAAAGAACGGAAATCGACGATCCTGTAGTATCAGCCGTTTTCGATGCCCATCGTCGCCTCCACCCATATACTATCGGACACATGGGCGACATCAACGAATGGTATTACGATTGGGACGATTGGGACTTCCAACACAGGCATCAGTCGCATCTCATCGGACTCTACCCAGGTAGTCACATCACACTGAAAGGTGCTCCCGATTTGGCAAAGGCTGCAGCCAGAAGTCTGGAAATCAAAGGTGATAAGACCACGGGATGGAGTACAGGATGGCGCATCAACCTATGGGCAAGACTACACGATGCAAAACAAGCTTACCACATCTATCAAAAACTGCTTACCTACGTATCTCCCGACAATTACAGAGGTCCAGACCGTCGTCGTAGTGGTGGCACCTATCCCAATCTTTTCGATGCTCATCCGCCATTCCAGATTGATGGCAACTTCGGTGGTACGGCTGGAGTTTGCGAAATGTTGATACAGAGTGACTTGAGGAATAATACCATTGAACTACTTCCTGCCCTCCCCGATGCATGGTCTTCAGGCAGCATCAGCGGCGTAAAAGCACGTGGAGGATACACCATAGACTTCACGTGGAAGAACAAAAAAGTAGTCAAAGTCAGTATTCTTGGAACAAGTGATGTTGATCTGGTTTGCAACGGACAAAGGAAAAGCATAAGACTAAAGGCTGGCAAAAAGAAGATCGTCAGGTTTAGATAATCTCCGATGAAATGGGCGTTTTTTGAAGATTTGTGTAAAAAGTGTAATAGAATCGGCGTCGTTCGGCGCTATGTGTAATAGGTATAAAATGTGTAAAGATGAAAAATAAAGAATCATTCTCCGTTCTCAACATTGAGTCGGCGCGAAAGGTCTATCATGGCAGTTACATCGATAACGACATGATGTTATTCGATGAGGTGTCGCAGTTGCCGATTCCCATCGAGCCTCGCCGCATGGGTTGTAAACTTTTCGCCCTTTGCACGCAGGGCAAGGCACAATATAGCGTTGACACGGTGGAGTACACGGTGTATGCCAACGACATGATGATTATCAGCGAAGGGCAGATCACGGATGACGTGATGCTTTCGCGCGACTTTAACGGCATGGGTATCATCGTGAGCGACGACTTCTTCAACGAAATCGTGAAGGACGTTCATGAGCTGTCGACGCTCTTCCTCTTCACCCGTGCCAACCCCGTCTGCCACCTCACGCAGCAGGAATGCGATAACATCGTCGACTATTTCCGCATGCTGAAGCAGAAGACCGACGACCTGAAGCATCACTTCCGTCGTCAAACCGTGCGCTCGCTGCTCACCACGATGATTTACGACCTGAGCAACATCATCTTCCGCATGCAGAACACCGTTGACCGTCGGCAGACGCGCGGCGAGGCCATCTTCACCCAGTTCCTGCAGCTTGTGGAGCTGAACTTCCGGCATGAGCGGCGTGTCAGCTGGTATGCGAAGCAGTTGTGTATCTCACCGAAGTACCTTTCGGAAATCATCAAGCAGGTGAGCCGCCGCACACCCAACGACTGGATCGACAACTTCGTCACGCTGGAGATTCGCGTGCTGTTGCGCAACTCCACGAAGAGCATCAAGGAAATTGCGCAAGAGCTGAACTTCCCCAATCAGTCGTTCTTCGGGAAGTTCTTCAAGGAGCATGTGGGCTTGAGCCCGTCGCAGTATAGAAACAAGGGTTAATTGATAATTTATAATGGATAATTCATAATTATGATTACCTTTTCAAAGAGGTAATGATGTACAGTTTTCATGTAGGGACGCGGCGGCCGCGTTATTGGGTTGAGCTTACTTGCTCCAGTAACGCGGCACGCCGCGTCCCTACATGTATCGCGACAAGCATCAGGTAATCAAAATTATTAATTATAAATTGTCAATTATTAATTATCAACTCTGCGAGCTCGCAGAGTTGATCGTACCAATCTTGGCCAAAGCGGCGGATGAGGGGCTCGCGTAGGAAACGATAGACGGGCATATCCAGTTCCTGCCCTTTCTTCACGGCATCGCGGCAGATGTCCCAGCGGTTGTAGTTCAGTCCTACCGTTCCGTTCGAGAACTTTTTCACTCGAATGGGGTAGAGCGAACATGACATGGGCTTCATGAACTTCGTACGGCCCTCACGGAATGCTTTCTCCAACGCACACAAACAGTTCTCACCATCGTAGCAGGTGAACACGCAGTCTTTGCCATGCACGATGCTCGTCACCAACTCGCCTTCAGGGTCGTTGTAGGCTACACCCTGACGGTCGATGACGCTTTGTGCCGATGCCGACAAATCTGCCCAAACGGCATCGAGCGAATCTTCAATTTCGCCGATTTCATCGAGGCTGACGGGCGCTCCGGCATTTCCTTCAATGCAACAAGCACCCTTGCATTTCTCGTAGTCGCAGCAGAATCGCTCAGTCAGTATGTCGGGCGATAACAGCACATCGCCCACTTGCAGGATGGGAAGATACGACCCACCCCCTTGCCCCTCCCTGGAAGAGGGGGGAGTGGTATGCTTTTGCTCTTCGCCTTGTATTTTTTGATCCATATTGTTCTTTTACATAAAGTAATTAATAATAGAGAAAGGAGTCTCTTTGTAGTCCCCTCCTCTTGGGAGGAGGGGTAAGGGGTGGTAGAGAAAAATAATGATATAACCTATTTCATATAAAATATTAAGAAAGGTCGAACCTTATTTGTCGCTACCACCCCTTACCCCTCCTTCCCGAAGGAGGGGACTCCTAGCGGCGTCTTTTATCCTTTTTGACACATCAATCCTCCTTTACCACTCTATCGGCGCGATGCCATTTTGCCTCAGATACTCATTGCAGCGCGAGAACTGATGCTGACCGAACCAACCGCCACGGTTGGCAGATAGTGGTGAGGGGTGCACCGACTCCAACACAAGATTCTTCGTCTTGTCAATCATGTATGCCTTTCCACGTGCAAAGCTGCCCCAAAGCATGTAAACGACATGTTCGCGCTGTGTGGCGAGGGCGCGGATGGCTGCATCGGTAAACGTCTGCCAGCCCAGCTGCGAGTGGCTGTTGGCCTGATGGGCACGCACGGTGAGCGACGCGTTGAGAAGCAACACACCCTGTTCGGCCCATCGTGTGAGGTTTCCCGTCATGGGAATCGGCTTGCCGAGATCGTCGCTGATTTCCTTGAAGATGTTCTGCAGCGACGGCGGAAACGGCACACCGTCCATCACCGAGAAGCTCAACCCGTGGGCTTGTCCCGGCTCATGATAGGGATCTTGTCCGATGATGACCACCTTCACCTGGTTGAACGGGCACAGGTTGAAGGCATTGAAAATCAGTCTGCCCGGTGGATAGCAGGTCGTCGACTGGTATTCCTGGCGAACAACTCCCGTCAGATGCTGGAAATAAGGCTTGTCGAACTCCCCTTGCAACTGCTCTTTCCACGTGGGTTCTATCTGTACATTCATATCAATAATTGTTGTTCCGTTTGCAAAAATACAAAAAAACTTTAACTTTGAACTTTGAACTATGAACTTTTTTGTAACTTTGCCATCAAAGATGGCGAACTTACTTCGTCTCGGCATAAAAAATAAACGTATTTATTTTTTTCTGCTCTCGACTTTTTGTAACTTTGCACACAAAACTAGACGTATATGGAGACGATCAATGATTTCTTTGCGCAGCTTGGCGCTTATCTCTGGGGATGGCCAATGATTGTCCTGCTGTTGGGCACCCATGTTTTTCTGACGTTTCGTTTGAAAGTTCCACAGCGAAAACTGTTCACCGCCATCCGCCTTTCGGTGAAGAAAGACAAGGCGGCCGAGGGCGAGGTGAGTCAGTTCGGTGCATTGGCAACGGCGCTGGCGGCGACGATAGGAACGGGAAATATCGTGGGAGTGGCAACGGCTGTCGCCCTGGGTGGTCCCGGTGCGGTGATGTGGTGTTGGCTCACGGGCATCTTCGGCATGTCAACGAAATATGCCGAAGGGCTGTTGGCTGTGAAATATCGTGTGAAGGCTGAGGATGGTCACTTCTATGGAGGCCCGATGTATGCCCTTGAGCGCGGACTTGGCATGAAGTGGCTGGCGGTGCTTTTCGCTGTGTTTACGGCATTGGCATCGTTTGGCATCGGCTGTACGGTGCAGGCCAACTCCATCGCCTTGCTGACCCACGAGACGTTTGGCATACCCACATGGATTGTTGGCGTCTTCGTCTGCTTGCTGGCAGCAGCCGTCATCCTCGGCGGTGTGAAGGCCATTGCCCGTGTGTGTACCTTCTTAGTGCCGTTCATGGCCGTACTGTATGTCATCGGATGCATCGTGATTCTCTTCATGAACAGCGGCTATGTCTGGCCAGCCATCAAGCTGATTGTCGAGTCAGCCTTCAATCCTTCGGCTGCAGGGGGCGGCTTTGTTGGAGCCACGGTGATGATGGCGGCCCGCTATGGTATTGCCCGCGGACTGTTCTCCAATGAGAGTGGAATGGGTTCGGCACCCATCGTGGCGGCAGCGGCCCAGACACGCAATCCCGTTCGTCAGGCATTGGTGTCGAGTACAGGAACATTTTGGGACACGGTGATCATCTGTGCGCTGACAGGTATTGTGCTGGTGAGCAGCATCATCGCCTATCCCGACATCACCTACGCCGACGGGGCAGCCTTGACGAAGGTGGCGTTCTCGAAGATTCCGTATATCGGTGCCCCTCTTTTAACGTTTGGTATCCTCACATTTGCCTTCAGCACCATCCTGGGATGGAGCTATTATGGTGAAAGTGCCGTCAACTACATCGAACACCAGCGGGCCAATCGCTTCTATCGCATCCTGTTCATCGTCTTCCTGTTTTTTGGCAGCATCATCAACCTCGACACCATTTGGAACATTGCCGACAGCATGAACGCGCTCATGGCCATTCCAAACCTCGTGGCCCTGCTCCTATTAAGCAAAGTGGCTGCCCAAGAGACAGATAAGTATCTCTGGAGCAACCGCCTGGATGATGAAATGGAAGAGGAAGGGTAGCGCCGCGTCCCTACATTATTTTAACTGTTCTTCTTGTAACTGCGCACCGCCCACGTTGCCATGAACCCACCGATGCCTGCCAGGGCAAACACCTGGTGGGCGATGCTTTGGAAGTCGCCACCGCGAATGAACACGGTGCGCACGGCTTCAACGAAGTAGTGCATCGGGTTGACATAGGTGGTCAGATAAGCCCATGACGGCATGGAACGTGTGGGAGTGAACAACCCAGATAGCAGTAGCAAGATGACGACGAAGAACCACATCACGAAGATGGCTTGCTGCATCGTGTCGCTATAGTTCGAGACCACCAGCCCAAACGACGAGAAGAACAAGGCCAGCAACATGGCGAGCAGGTAGATGAGTCCCAAGGAACCTGCCGACGTGCTGCCATAGACGAGCCACGCCAGCAATAGGCACACGGTGACGATAAACAAGGCGATCATCCAATAGGGGATGAGCTTGGCCAGGATAAACGACCACTTCGATACCGGTGTGACATTGATTTGCTCGATGGTTCCCGCCTCCTTCTCGCCCACGATGTTCAGGGCAGGTAAGAAGCCTGTCATCAACATCATCACGATGGCAAACAAAGCAGGTATCATGAAGAGTTTGAAGTCCATGTGCTTGTTATAGAGAAACAACGTGCTGATCTTGCCTTGTATGGCCAAGGCGCTCGGATTGGCGTTGGTCGTGACGACCTGCGACAGATAGGCTGCCCCCATCGTGCCTTTTGTGCCGTTCACGGCGTTGGCAGCTATCAGCACTTGCGGTTGCTGACCGCGTGCCAGGTCTTTTGAATAGTCTTTGGGAATGACGACCGCTACATTAGCTTTGGTGTGTTCAATGTCATTCAATGCCTCGGCATAGGAGGCTTTCTGCCCATGGAAAACAAAGTAGTTGTTATGCTCAATGTCGTGCATGAGCCGTTGTGACAACGTGCTATGATCAAGGTCGACGACATCGACCACGACGTTTTTCACCTCCATGTTCATCACCCATGGCAACACACACATCACCATGATGGGAAAGACGATGATGAGACGTGGCAGGAACGCATTGCGGCGAATCTGCGTGAACTCCTTCTGTATCAGATATTTGAGTGTCATAGCGATGTACTATTCTAACCGTTTCTTGAATGTGGCAAGCGAGAGCGTTAATAGGAAGACGAGCATTCCCAGCAGAATGGCCGTCTCTACAATCACTTGGTCGAAGCCCACGCCCATGATCATCAGTTTCCGCATGGCGGCGATGTAGTATCGTGGTGGGATGATGGCCGATATCCATTGCAGTATCTGTGGCATCGACTCTATGGGGAAGAGCATGCCCGAAAGCATGACGATGGGCAGTAGCATCACCATTGCTGAAAGCAACAGCGCCACAAGTTGTGTCTCGGCAATGTTCGATACGAGCAGGCCTAGTGAGAGGGCCAGCAGGATGTAGATGGTGGAGATGAAGAATATCCAGAAAAGCGAACCGGCCAGAGGCACTCCGAGCACAAACCGTGCCATGAGCAAGATGATGATCAGGATGCAGAAGGCAAGCACCAGATAAGGCACCGCCTTGGCGATGATGACCATCAGTGGCTTGGCGGGCGACACCAACAGCACCTCCATCGTTCCGCGTTCTTTCTCTCGCACGATGCTGATGCTGGTCATCAGGGCACAGACGAGCATGAGTAGCATTCCCATGATGGCAGGCACGAAGTTGTATGCCGACTTGGTCTGCGGATTATATAGCATCTTTGAATTGACGAGTCCGCCTGCGGGATTCAGCAGCACTTGTGTGGCGTAGTTCGTCCACAGTTGTGCCATATTCGGATCAGAGCCGTCGACGATGAACTGCAGTCCGCTCTTCTTGCTGGCAAACTGCTGACCGAAGACGATGGCAAGGTCGGCTTTCTGGTTGCGAATCATGCGCTCGGCCTCTTGCGGAGTGGCAACGGTTGTCGTGATGGTGAAATATTCCGACTGCGAGAGTCGGTCGACAGCTTGTTGCGTGGTGTTGTCGGCATTGGCCATGACCACCACTGTGCGCACGTTTCTCACGTCGTTGGTGATGGCGAAGCCGAAGAGCAACATCAGCACTAGCGGCATGCCGAAGAGCAATAGCATGGTGCGCTTGTCACGCAGGATATGCTTCGCTTCCTTGATGACAAACGAGAGAAAGAGGTGGAGGGATGTCTTCTTACTCCCCTCTTGTCGCTTGGCGTGCCAGATAGGTAAACACATGGTCTATATCGGGTTGGTTGAATGATTTCTTGAGTTCTTCGGGTGTGCCCATTGCCTTGATTTTTCCATCCACCATAATGGAGATGCGGTCGCAATATTCCGCCTCGTCCATATAGTGAGTGGTGACGAAGACGGTGATGCCTCGACGGGCAGCATCGTAGATGAGTTCCCAGAACTGTCGGCGTGTGGCTGGGTCTACGCCGCCTGTAGGCTCGTCGAGGAACACCACGCCTGGTTCGTGGAAGATGGAAACGGAGAATGCCAGCTTCTGCTTCCAGCCCAGCGGCAACGACTTGACGAGTGAGTTCTTGTGGTCAGAGAACTGCAGACGCTCCAGCAGGGCGTCGGTCTTGCGTGCTATCTCGTTGTCGTTCATGCCGTAGATGCCTGCGAAGAGACGGATGTTCTCCGCTACGGTCAGGTCTTCATAAAGCGAAAACTTCTGCGACATATATCCAATGTGCTTCTTGATTTGCTCATATTCTGTGCGGATGTCGTAGCCGCAGACACGCCCCGTGCCGCTGGTGGGCTGGTTCAGGCCGGTCAGCATGTGCATGGCGGTGGTCTTGCCGGCTCCGTTGGCACCGAGGAATCCGAAGATTTCGCCCTTCTGCACGGTGAACGAGATGTCGTCAACGGCATGGAACGTGCCGAAGGCTTTCACCAAGTGCGACACCTCGATGACTGTCTCCGGTTCCGCAGGCTGCGATTCCGCCGCCGTTGCCTCTTGCTCTATCATGGGTGGACAGAACACATCGGCAAACTGCGTCAGCACTTCATCGGGTGTGCCGATGCCCCGAATCGTTCCTTTGTCGAGGAATGCCACGCGCTCGCAGCAGCGCACCTCGTCGAGATAGGGCGTTGAGGCGACGATGGTGATGCCTCGTTCCTTCAGCATGAGCAGCATCTCCCACAACTCCTTGCGACTCACTGGGTCGACGCCCGTTGTCGGCTCGTCGAGGAAGAGCACGCTCGGCGAGTGCACCAATGCACAACTCAACGCGAGTTTCTGCTTCATACCACCTGAGAGCGCACCTGCGCGGCGGTCCTTGAATCGCTCTATCTGTGAATAGATGGCCTTGATGGAGTCGTAGCCTTCTTCGATGGTGGTGCCGAAAAGCGTGGCGAAGAACTGCAGGTTTTCTTCCACCGTCAGGTCTTGATACAGCGAGAAGCGGCCAGGCATATAGCCCACACGGGCTCGGATTTCCTTCATCTGGCTCACAACGTCGAAGCCGTCGACGGTTGCCGACCCGCTATCGGGCAACAGCAGCGAGCAAAGAATACGATACATCGACGTCTTGCCCGCACCGTCAGGACCGATGAGGCCAAACACCTCGCCCTTCCCCACGGTGAACGATACGGCGTCGAGTGCTTTCACCCTGCCGTAGCTCTTACTGATGCCTTTTACTTCAATGCTATTCATCGTTGGTAATTATATATTTTTTCCCCTAACATGTAGGGACGCGGCGTGCCGCGTAACTGGAACCAGCCTTCCTCCTGCAATCGCTCGGCTTTGCCGCTTTCAGATCGAAGAGGGGAAAGAACGCGGCACGCCGCGTCCCTACATTGCAAGTTGCCTTTCGTTGCGAAGCGGAGAAAGCACTCTAAACTCTCAACTTTTGGAGCAGCGAGAGCAAAGAGAAACTCGTTTCATCTTTGCCGAGTCGTGACAAAAGTCATGGAACGGAGTTCCATAACTCTAAACTCTCAACTCTAAACTCTCAACTAAAATTTCACCTCCCCGTACATCCCGATCTTCACGTATCCATCGTTCTTAATCGCCACCTTCACGGCATACACCAGATCGGCACGCTCGTCGTCGGTGAGAATGGTCTTCGGCGTGAACTCCGAGCGCGAGGAAATCCATGCTATCGTACCCTCGTACGTTTTCTTCTGCTTGTCGCCATAGTCGGCAAAGACCTTCACTTTCTGTCCAATCTTCAGGTCCTTCAGCTGGCTGGAGGTGACGTAGGCCCGCAGGTACATGTTCTGCACATCGGCCACCTTGAACAAAGGCTTGCCGATAGCGACAAACTCGCCGCGCTCCACATACTTCTCCAACACCGTTCCCGCAATGGGAGCCTTCACTTGGGCATTCGCAATCTGGTCGGCAATCTGGCGCTGCTGGGCGTTCAGTCCGTCTATCTGTGCACCGATGCCCTTGCTCTGCTCGGCCAGGCTGGCGTTGTTGCTGCGAATCTGGTCGCGTGTGGCTTCCCGCTGCCGCTCCAACACTTTAATCTGATAGTTGATGTCGTCGAGTTGCTTCTTGGGAACAGCACCATCGGCGACCAGCTCCGTGAAGCGCTGGCGTTCGCGCTGGGCGTTGGCAATCTGCTGATTAATCGACGAAAGTTGCTTCTCCAAGTCGAGGCGGCGGCTGTCGGTAGCACTGCGTGTAGCACCCAACTGGCGTTTCTGCGCCTCCAGTTGCTCGCTGGTTTGCTGCAACTGATAGGCGTCGATGCTTCCCACCACGGCTCCTTGCTCGACGGTCTGTCCTTCGCTGATGTCGAAGGTCTTCAACTCTCCCGTTGCCTTCGCCGAAACGGTTACCTCCGTTGCCTCGAAGGTGCCGGTGGCATCATATTCCTTTTCTTTGTTTCCGCAAGCGGCAAGAACGAAGGAAATCATGGCCAGACCATAAAAAGAAAGAATTCTGCGTATCATATTAATTAATTTTATTGAAGTTTCGAGGGCTTAAAGGGCTTAAAGGGGAGTCAAAGGGATTAAAAGGGACGAATGCTTTGTGCAACCAGAGGGGTGAGAGAGGCGGGACTATTGTCCCTTTTAGGCCCTTTTCTCTCCTTTATACTCTTTATTCCTTAACTGCTATTGATTCATCGTGAACTTGTTTTCGTAAATCTGCTTGAGCATCTCAATTTCATGAATGGACTGTTGCACCTTGGCGGCATTCTCGGCATTGATTTCCTTCACTAGGGCATTCACGTCGATGATACCATGTGAGAGCTTCGATTCGGCAGCCTTGCGCACCGCCGAGCGCAGCGAGATGATTTCGTCATCGTCGGCCATCAGCTGTCGGTAACGGCTGATGTTCTCGTTTTGCTGCAGCTGTTCCAACCGGTTGTTGAAGAGGAACACCTCGCGATTATTCTCCGTCAGGTCGCGTTGACGCTGAATCTTTGCCTTGTCGTTCTTGTGGGTGTAGAGGGCACCGATGTTCCACGTCAGCCGGGCACCCACCATTCCGTTCAGACTCCAATCGCGGCTCATCATGTCTTCGAACATGTTGTAGCCGGGATAGCCATAGAAGCCCTGCGCAAAGACGCCCAGCTTCGGCATCAGCGCGGCACGAAGGGCTTTCTCCTGGGCATCGGCCAAGCGGAGTTGCGAGTCGAAGAGGTGCATCTCAGGACGGAGCACCGATGGCTCTCCTGCGGCAACCGTCGGCACGGGCTTCTGCAGTTCCGTCACCTCGATGCCGCAAAACGTAGCGAGCATCGTCTGCAGCATACGTTTCTGCGATTCCAGGCTGGCAGCCTGCTGCACAACGTTCAGGCGTTCTGCCTTCACGTTCTGCAGGTCGCACTCGGCAGCCGTACCGCCTTTCACCATCGATGCCAGCTTCTTCTCGTTGCCGGCAAGCAGCTCCTGCAGGTCCTTGTTCAGGCGAATCTGCTCGTCGAGCAAAAGCAGCGAGAAGTACATCTCGTTGACGCGCTTGCGCACTTGATATAGACTGACTTCCGTCTGTGCAGCCTGCACCTTGCCTTGTTCGCGGGCAATTTGTTTCTGACTGCTGATGGCACCGCCGTCGAATATCGTTTGGTTGACGTCGATGCCCACGCGATACTGGTCCTTGGTCAGCCCTTTCATGTTAATACCCATCTGCTGATAGATGCTTTGCAGCTGGTCGGGGAACGACGCCACGTCGCTCTGATAGGTTGCCTGGGCCGTAGCTGAAATCTGTGGAAGCCAGCCCTTGCCGATGTTCGCCACCGTCAGCGCCGTTGTCTTCTCAATGAGGTCATACTGCCTGATGAGCGGATAGTTGCGCTCGGCAGCCTGTTGGCACTCTTCCAGGCTTTGGGCGTGAGCCAGCATCGGGAGCATCGTTAAAACTAATAATAACTTTTTCATCTCTCGGTCGTTTTCTTTTTGCTGCTGCAAAGGTACGGGTTTTTCTTTAAACAAATGCTACCCAATGGAACGAAATAATGTTCTTTTTGTACGATTTATGCGTAAACATGGGGCCGTTTCGCGGAAAATGATTATCTTTGTAGGCAAATCGAACTCTCTCAACTCTCCGCTCGGCTCTGCCGCTTTCGTAATGAAATGGAGAAAGAACCCTCAACTCTCAACTCTAAACTACGTCATGAACCAGCAACCCCGACTGATGGGACTCTCGCAGATGAGAGACATCTTTGCCAGCCACTTCGCTGAGATACGCGAGAACATCCATTTCGACAACCAGCTCGGCATGGTGCATGGTGACCCACGTGTGTTTCGCCTCGTCATGCAGCAGACACCGCCGTTCGTCATCAACGATCATCGCTTTGGCATCATCACGCGAGGCGAGGCAAACGTGAACTTCAATCTGCAGGACCGTCGCATCGCAGCAGGCACACTGGTCTATCTCGGGCCGGGCACCATCATCACGCCTATCAGCTTTTCCGACGATCTCCAGATCTATGGCCTTGCACTCTTCGCCGACTTCCCCATGCCGTTTCATAGCTCCTCGGCCACTGGAAGCGAGGGTGGGGGTGAGACGTGGCAGATGCCGTCGGCCTTCAACGGTCAGGTGCGCGACTTCCAACTACCTGTTGCCGACGAGGATCTGATGATTGCACGCCGCATCTTCGACACGCTGTGGGCCATCGTACGCCAAACAGACTACCACCGGCCCACTGTAACGGCACTCGTCGCTGCACTCATGCACCACTACGACCAGCTCTACCACCGGCAAACCGATCAGCAGGCGCAGTCGCGTTCGCACGAACAGACCATCTTCGACCGCTTCCTCCAACTCGTCAACCAGCATTGTGTGCAGCAACACCAACTCGCTTACTATGCCAGTCGGCTATGCCTCACCCAGCGTTATCTCGGCACCGTTGTGCGTCAGGCCAGTGGCATGACCGCCAAAGATTGGATTGACCGTGCCCTCGTCACCCACATCAAGATTGAACTGAGACACAGCGACAAGCCCGTCACACAGATTTCCGACGAGCTCTGTTTTCCCAATCCGGCATTCTTCAGCAAGTACTTCAAGCGCCTCACCGGCGTCACTCCCCAGCACTATCGGCAGCATGGCATCAGCTAATGATACACACGGCCGTTTTTTTAAAAAGGAGATGTTATAGCAGTCGGTCTGAAATATGGTTCCATCAACGGCCTGAAGGGCCAGCGAGCTATCAGCCCAGGGCCGCTCGGCGACGAAGGAGACGCTTTCAGAGCGAAGCGGGGAAAGAACGCCCTGGGTTAGGATGCCACAAGAGAAACTACGCCCTATAGGGGCAAAAGCATCGCCTTCTGAAATTTCAATCCTCGTCATCAGCAACAGGACCACTGCTCCGTACCATCGGGAGCATTGCTCTGTATGGTCCAAAGGCATGCTCCTTGTAGTCTAAAGCATAGCTCTGAACGTCCAAAAGCATAGCTCTGAGAGCCCGAAAGCAATGCTCTGAGGGTCTGAAAGCATTGCTCCCAGCGTCTGAAAGCATAACTCTTGAGGTCACAGAGCATAACTCCTGAGGTCACAGAGCATAGCGAATGATTTTTTAACCCCAATTTGGTCATAACGATTGAAATGTAGGGACGCGACGTGTCGCGTAACTGGATTTAGCTTTCCCCACTCAAAACGCGACACGTCGCGTCCCTACATCAGCAAACAATTCTTTAATAACCAAAGCGTTTTCAGCAAATCCAACCTCCCAACCTCCCGTCTTGCCCGCAAACGCCTTGCTGTAAAGGGTTTCGGTGCGGGAGGTGTTGCGCCGACACGTCCCGTCAACCTCCCGTGTTGCCCCAGCTCTGTTCATCCTAAATCGGTCATTAAGAACAGGATTACACATAGTAGGGACGGGCTTCATTGCCCGTCAGCAAGCAGAAAGCTACCATTGGAAACAACTCATAGCTGATCCGAGTTCGTTTCGCCTGAACACGAAAAGGAACGGGAGGTTACACGGGAGGTCACACGTGAGGTCTGACGGGAGGTTAACATTCGTCTAAACCTCTGACATACAACATTTTACGAAGAATTACGGGAGGTGTTCCGCAAAATAATCTGTCAACCCATAGCAGGGTTAAGAGGGAAGAACTATAAAAGAGGACAGACAGGACAGACGAACGGAAGATTTGTTGCTTCTCTCATTCCATAATAGCACAAAGCATTCGTCCCTTTTCTCCCCTTTTCTCCCCTTTAAGCCCTTTAAGCCCCAGAAAGACAGACAGGACAGACGAACTTTTTTGAAGACAAACGGGACAGACGGACAGAAGGAAGAAAGGAATCAAGGAAGGACGCAGGCGCGCCTGCGCCCCTCCAGCATATCTCAAGCTGCCTTTCTCCCTCCCTACGGGGGAGGGACGGGGTGGGGCTCCTTATTTAATCACGTACTTTTTCCCACCTTGTATATATACGCCCTTGGGAAGTTTGCTAGAACCTTGAAACTCGGAACTGTTTGCCACGCGTCGGCCCGAGAGGTCGTAAATGGCAGTATTGGCTACGGGTTGGACTGATATGTGGTTGATGCTATTGGTGATATCGGGAGCATTGACGAAGTCGCTACCGCCTGCTGCAAGCCGATAGGAGATGTACACGCCCTTCTTGCCATAGGCGGCAAGTGACGATTCCAGGACTTTCGTTTCCGAGGGATTCAGATAGGCAATGAGCATGCCTGCCGCTGCCGCTGCTCCCTTACCTTCTATATATCCCACTCCGTTGCTCAAACTGAATACCTTCTCGTCGAACTGACCCCGTCTGACGTTTTTAACACATACGTCGTCATGTCCGGCCACCGATGCGAAGTGGTCTCCTTCTTGCATGGTGAAGTCGTAGAGAACTAACTCGCCGTCGGAGGTCACCTCATAGGGAAGATAGTCTTGATTGCCCAGCCCCGTTTTGGCAAGCGCGCTCTTGTAGTTTTCAAGATTCACATATACGCGTCCTCCCTCCTCGCGAATGCCGAACAGATAGGTGGCCGCCACCTCCTTGGGTTTGTGTTCGGGATTCGTCGTGTGGGAATAAATGCCGTAGTAGAGCTGCTTGTAAGTCTTTCCACCTATTGTTTCGTCATGTCCGTCAGGGATATAGAACCATACCGTCCTATATACTTCCTTGTCTCCCTCCTTGACGGTTTGGTCGACATGCCAAAGCGGAGCATCATTCACAAGCGAAAAGTCGCGGGGATTCACCTGGAAGAACTCCTTATAGGAAAACGCGGGATTTCCCCCTGCCTGAGTAAGTTGGTTGTCGAAACCCTCTTCGCCCCAGCCATAGGGATGAAGCGGGCCGAGGTCGCTGCCGATACCCTCTACCCAATAGGCCGGCTGGCTATAGCCGCTCTGCTGAATCGTCTCATCGCTGATGCGCAGGCGGCGGGCATAGCAGTCGTTTCCTCCGGCACGCAGATAGATGGTGTCGGCATCCACCACCGTCACCAAGTGGCTCTTGCCATGCTGCCCGACATCGACGCTCTCGCCAACCTGCAGGCCGAAGTCATAGAGCAGGCATTCTTCCTGCTCACCGTCGTAGAGGGCATACACCCGCTTGCCTTCCTCGCGCAGGGCTACATCCATGAACTCGTCTTTCTCATAGTCATAGAGTCGGCTATAGTGCTTGTCGGCTACGATGACGTCACCCCCTTCTAAAAAGAGATAGGTGTTCGTCTGTGGTGTGTCACCCTCTTTCGCAGGTGCTTTCACCTCAAACATCATCGTCTTCAGCATACTGCCTTTCGTATCAACATGCCACTGAGCTGAGAGGTTCAGCGACGATAGTGCGCAAATTGAGAATAGTAGAACTTTCTTCATAGCAATATCCTTTTACTATTTTACCACAAACTTTTTCCCACCTTGTATAAATACCCCCTTGGGCAACCTGAAACTAGAACCTTGAAACTCGGAACCATTTGCGACTCGTCGGCCAGAGAGGTCGTAGATACCTTCCTTTTTTCTTTCAGATGGCATTATGGTCCTAATAGTAGATATACGCGTGAAATCATCTGCTGTGAAAATACATTCTCCGTTTTCATAACAGGAGACGAAATAAGTGAAATCACTTTCTGTCCTCACGGGTGGTTCATGTAAGGGATGCTGGTCCTCTATGCCGCTACTTGCAGATCCTACACCCTCGACCCAGATATCGTACCACACGCCTTCACCGTTAAAGTCTATCGTTGTGAGCGTTTCACCTTCTTCCGAATATTTCTGCAGGCAGGTGTATCTACGGAATAGCTGACCTTTCACCTCTACAGTATCAACACCATAGACCAACCAATTCGTATTACCTGCCTCTGCTTCTGCTTTCCAAGTGAATAGTCTTCCGAAATCATCACGGTCGAAGGAAAAGAAATTAGTCATGATTGGCATGTCATATGAGTTGTGACCTAAGTCTGTATTTTTATACACAGTGCGCCCAATTTCAAGAAGAAGACATACGAAATGTTCTGTCTTCTCGTCCTGATAGAAAAGCTTTTTGTAAGTAGTACGTCTAATGACAGTGTCGCCTCTTACAACATAAGAATAGGGATCGAAGTGCTCCCCGTCTTCGTCCACATAATAATGTATGTAGTTCCATCGCTTTTCGTCAAGAGCAATCTTATGATAACCCTCTTCTGTCATGTCTGGCTCTATCGTCTGGTAGAGTTTCTCGCCATTCAGTTCACAGTCCGTTAAGCTATTGTAGTTACCAGCAAGTGGTAACATGGAAAAGAAATCTAACTTGGCGCCCACAGCTTCAATCCAATTCAATTCTCTATATCCTTCTTCAGTTGTCTGAAGCGTATATACCTTAATGCTAATGCCGGCGTTATCTATTGTTTTGATATCTTTCACTACCATCTGCCCACAATAGACCTGAAGTGTATCACCCTTTTTGCAGTCGAAGTCATATAAGAGCACCGCCTCATCTTTAGAAGGAGGGAAGCAGTACACTTTCTTGTTTTCTTCATATAGGGCAGCTCTGTATCTAACAAGACTATCGTTTGCCTGATTGAAAGAATACATTTTCAGACAGTTCTTCCCTGAAATCAGTGTGTCTCCCCTCAAATCATAGTTATAATAGTGGTCGTACTTTGCCGGACGAAGAGGCATATAGTTGTCGTACGTCCAGTGTTTTCCCTCCTCCACAAGTGGACGATAGTTTTCCTCCTGCGCACATACTCCCAGCGGCAGCAACAACAGTGCAAATAGTAATATTCTACTCATAGCTATATCTTTTTATTTCACCACGAACTTGTGTCCATTCTGTATATACACGCCCTTTGGGAGAGTTCTTTCTGACGAAAGCGTCCATATGGGCCGAGCGGAGAGGTTCAGATGTTGAGATGTTGAGATCTTTCGGCCCGAGAGGTCGTAGATGGCATTGGAAGAATTCCTACTTATAACAGCAACAGGTATTCCATCTGTAACAATATCGGAAATGTCTATAAGAGAACTTCCTCCGTCAACTCCATATTCAATATATACTCCATTTCGACCATAGGCACTGAGTTGATTCCAAATAACCTCTTTCTCTTGGGGATTAAGATATGCCAGTAGCATTCCAGCGGAATTGGAAGCTCCCCGACCTTCGAGAATTTTAATGCCATTCGACAACACGTAATTCTTTCTGTTATAGCCATCATCGCTCGATGAGACTTTTTCCACATAGACGTCGTCAAAACAAAGAGTATGGCGGAACATGTCCCCTTCTTGCATGTTGAAGTCATACAAGATAACTTCGCCGTCTTCAGTAACGTGATATGGAATATCCTCTACGTTTCCCAATCCCGTAGTCTTCATGGCATCCTTATACTGATCAAGATTGGCGTACACACGCCCGTCTTTTTCACGCACGGCAAGAAGGTAGGTAGCAGGAGTCCCTTGGGGGTCTTCTCGGTCACGCCATTTCCCATATAGCATCTTTTTATATGTCTTCCCATTTATCACCGTCTCATTTCCTTCTGGGATGTAAAACCAAAACGTCGTAGAGTATTTGTCCCCGCTCTGTGTCTGACGATGCTGCTCAAAGCGCCAGTAGGGTGAGCCTTCCACAAAAGAAAAGTCCTTGGTTTCATCAAAAAAACAAGTATAGCTGAAAGAAGAGCCATTGTTGCAGACAGCCCATTCCATATGAAAATTGAAACCATCACGGCCCCAGCCGAACGGAAATAGCGGCCCCAAGTCACTACCCACTCCCTCCAGCCAATAGGCAGGGCGCTTGTAGCCGTAAGAAGTAATATCGTCATTCATCATGCGTTGACGGCGGAGCCAACCGAAACTCGTATATATGGAGTCCACCTCAACACAGGTCATCAGCTGTTGTGCACCGGAACGGCCTACTTCTACCGAGGAACCGACTGCCATCCCGAAATCGTAGAGCAGGGATTCCTCTCGGTCTCCCTTGTAGACAAAGTAGACCCGCTTCTCTTCTTCACGAAGATAACCTGCCACTTCTGAACCGTCACCTTCTTGTATTGAAAGTGGATAATAATGTTTGCCCTCTATAACCGTATCATTCACGGCATCAAGGGTATAGATGTTAGTTTGATGCGCTTTGGCATCCTCGGAAAACCAAAGCTGCATCTCTGTCATTTCAAATGCAAAAACCTCACTTGCTGTAGTTGCAAAGAGGAATAACAGACAAGATAGTAGGACTTTCTTCATAGCGAACACCTTTTATTATTTCACCACAACTGTTTTCGTCGTGCCGTCGGCATGGCGCACGATGTTCAAGCCGCGCTGCGGCGACTGCAGCTGCTTGCCGTCGGCAGAGAAAAAGGTGTTTTCGCCCTTTGCCTCTTCAGCCTGCAGGCCGATGCCCGTGGGGTCACCCATGCTGCTGGGGTCGAACTCCACGATGTTCTTGAAATACTTCCAGGTCTTGCCCGTGGCATAGTCACTCATGCAGCCTGTCGGCACGTGAAGTACAACATGGTCGAAATCGAAGCCATCGAGATAGGGGTCTCCGAAAGGTGACCGATTATCTGGCGGTTCCTGACGACAGACGTAGATATCGGTGAGCCCATTGCATTGCATCAAGCTGTTTTTCTCTAAATATTCAACGCTGGCAGGAATTATAATCGTTGTCATAAGGTTGCAATAGCTGAAAGCACAGTCTCCGAGCGTTGTCACGTCAGAAGGAATCTGCGTGTTGTTTGTGCCGACTACCAACTTGTTGGTTGCGGTCTCGATGACGGCATTGCAGTCTTCACGGCTGTCGTAGTAGGGATTGCCCTCGGCAACACTGATATGGTCGAGGCCATACGACTTCCTTTCTGCCTCGCTATAGCCACAGCCGCCGAAAGCATCTACGCCAATCTTCGTTACCGTGCTGGGAATCACCACTTCCTTGATAAGCAACCCCATGAATGCATAATCGCCAATCACACGCAAGCCCTTAGGTAGTTCTATTTCTGTAAACAGACACCCATTGAATGCAGAAAAGCCAATCTCCTCAAGCGTGCTCGGAAGAGTCACCTCCTTGGCAAAGCAAGCCAAAGCAAGATCACCGGTTTTCTTCAAACCCTCCGGAAGAACGATGGAGTTGACTGAACATAATTCGAATGCCTGCTGGCCGATGGCCGTCACGGCATATTCCACTCCGTCGACCGTAATCGTGGCGGGAATGACCACGTCGCCCGAGTATTTATTCTTGCCCTTCACTACTTCGACCTCGCCCTCGTTGGTCTTATTGAAATACAGGCCATCCACCTCGAAGTCGTAGGCACTTGCTGCCAGCGGCATCAGCGCGCAGAGCAGCGACAGGAGTAAATGTTTTGTTTTCATAATTGTCAATGTTTGATCGTTAGGTTGAACGAATTGTTACTTCTTCGCTGCAAATTTAAGTATTTAAGATGAAAAAACCAAGGAAATCGCTTAACAACTACTTAACAGTTTTGGGAGACGACCGTTTTGCCACATAGAGAAATCAAGGCAGAAATGCGTCATAATTCCCGATGAAATCGTTGTTTTTTGAAGACGACGGGAGATACGAACAGAAGGACTTTGAAAGAAGATCTTCTTTTCGGAGGGGATGGATGATTGTCCAACAAAAAAGCAGGCTGGAAGATTCTCTCGGCCTGCTTTTAAGGGTTTAAAGGGCTATCCTTTATAGAAAGGACTCTCCTTTACAGAGGTAGATTGTCGCTGATGAGGCACTCGCCCGTCATGTCCTTGGGCTGTTCCAGACCCATGATGTGGAGGATGGAGGGAGCCACGTCGGCCAGGCGTCCGTCGCGAACGGTTGCCGAGTTGTTGTCGGTGACGTAGATGAACGGCACGGGGTTCAGCGAGTGAGCCGTGTTGGGTGTGCCATCGGGGTTGATGGCGTTGTCTGCATTGCCGTGGTCGGCAATGATGATGACCTCATAGTCGTTCTTCTTAGCGGTCTCGACGACGTCGCGCACGCAGCGGTCGACGGCCCAGACGGCTTTTGCAATGGCGTTGTAGACACCTGTGTGACCGACCATGTCGCCATTGGCGAAGTTCACAACGATGAAGTCGTACTGCTGCGTCTTGATGGATGCTACGAGCTTGTCCTTCACCTCGTAAGCCGACATCTCCGGCTTCAGGTCGTAGGTGGCAACCTTCGGGCTTGCGACGAGGATGCGATCCTCGCCCTCGAAGGGAGTCTCGCGTCCGCCGTTGAAGAAGAACGTCACGTGAGCATACTTCTCAGTCTCGGCGGTGTGCAGCTGCTTCTTGCCCATGCGCGAGAGATATTCGCCCAGCGTGTCCTCAACATTCTCTTTCGGGAAGAGGATGTGCACGCCGGTGAAGTTGGCATCGTAGGGAGTCATGCAGTAGTACTGCAGGTTGGGAATGGTCTGCATGCCTGCCTCGGGCATGTCCTGCTGGGTGAGAGCGATGGTGAGCTCCTTGGCGCGATCGTTGCGGAAGTTGATGAAGATGACCACGTCGCCTTCTTCGATGCAACCGTTGACGGTAGCGTTGTGGATGGGCTTGATGAACTCGTCGGTGACGCCTTCGTCATAACTCTCCTGCATAGCAACCACCATGTCCTGAGCCTGCTTGCCGGTGCCCTTTACGATGAGGTCGTAGCCTTCCTTCACGCGCTCCCAGCGCTTGTCGCGGTCCATGGCGTAGAAGCGGCCAACAATCGAGGCGATGGCGGCGTCGTTGTCGGCGCAAACCTTCGTCACCTGCTCGATGAAGCCCTTACCCGAGTGGGGGTCGGTGTCGCGGCCGTCCATGAAGCAATGCACGAACGTCTGGTTCTTCAGTCCATAGGCCTTGCCGACCTCGATGAGTTTGAACAAGTGGTCGAGGCTGGAGTGGACGCCACCGTCGGAGCAGAGACCCATGAGGTGGAGCTTCTTGCCCTGTTCCTTTGCATAGGTGTAGGCAGCCTTCACCTGTGGGTTCTCCATGATGGAACCGTCCTTGCAGGCGCGGTTGATCTTCACAAGGTCCTGATAGACAATGCGTCCGGCACCAATGTTGAGGTGACCCACCTCAGAGTTTCCCATCTGTCCGTCGGGCAGACCAACATCTTCGCCCGATGCCTGCAGCTGCGAGTGAGCCGACACGGCTGTGAGATAGTCGAGATACGGGGTCGGCGTGTTGAAAATCACGTCGCCCTTGCCATGCTTACCGATTCCCCATCCGTCGAGAATCATCAATAATGCTTTCTTTGCCATAGTGTGATATTTTGATTTATTGATTTTTGATACACTGGATAACACGTTGTAGTCGCTGATGCAACGTGAAGATATCAGCATGCAAAGTTACACAAAAAAAACGAGAAACAAAGAAAGTGGCCTGCAGATTTGTTGTTTTTTCAGGAAAACCTGCGAATTGTCGATTCTTTTTTGTAATTTTGCACACTCTGTAGCATCACTACTATTTATTTGCTGATATCATAAAGCTCAAGAAAGGAAGATAAAAGTTCGGTACCTTGAGTGTATGGGAGACCTAACTAAGAATAATTAAAAAGCAGACATAGCAATGAGAAGACTATTCGTAATTCTGAGTTTGTTCGTAGCAATCGTCGCCATGGCCGGCCCCGTCGACAAGAAGCAGGCCATGCAGGAGGCTGCCGCGTTTCTGAAAGACCACCCGCTGACGGTTGACAACAAGGCTGACGGGCAGGCGCAGGCAGCTGAGGCCGTCAGGCTCACGGACGTCTCTGCAACTCTTCCGATGGGAGAGAAGGCGCCTTTCTACATCATCAACATCGGCGACCAGCAGGGATTCGTCATCGTGTCGGGCGACGACCGTACAAACCCTATCCTCGGCTATAGCGACGAGGGGGCGTTCGATGCAAACCGTATGCCTGCGAACATGCGCTACTGGCTCGACTGCTATGCCCAGCAACTCAATGTGCTTGCAGAGATGGACGACACGCAGGCCGCTCGTGTTCTGCGTGCTCCGCGACGCGACAGGGTAGGCACCCACAACTCCATCGCGCCCCTCATCACGACGAAATGGGACCAGGCGACGCCGTATTGGAACGAATGTCCGCAGTTCATGAACTCCGACGACGAAGCCGACGGCTACGAACTGGCCTACACGGGTTGTGTGGCGACGTCGATGTCGCAGATTATGTATTTCTATAAGCAGCCGGAAGCCACCACTGTGACTATACCCAGCTATACATTCACTTATGGTACAGAGTTGATGGGGCAATATGGCACAGCGACGATGGAGGCACTGGAACCAACCACCTTCGACTGGGCACACATGCGCGAGACTTACACTGGCGCTGAGCCTGAAGAATATACTTCAGCCGTTGCCCACCTGATGTTCTACGTGGGTTGTTCTGTGAAGATGCAGTATGGAGTTTCTGCATCGGCCACTTACACAGATGAAATTCCTGAAGGATTCAAGTACTTTGGCTACGGCTCGAAGATAGCATTCCGTAACGATTATGACCAAGAGTCATGGAATGACCTTGTCTATGACGAACTGGCTGCCGGACGCCCGATGATCTATAATGGTACGGCTGGTAGCGGTGGCGGTCACTCGTTCATATGCGATGGCTTTGAGTATGGCGATTACTTCCACATCAACTGGGGATGGGGAGGCATGGGCAATGGTTTCTTCCAGCTCAGCATCCTGAATCCTTCGGCCAGCGGCATCGGTGGCTCCTCCAGTAGCGAAGGCTACAACATGAAGCAGAACATTATCTATAATATTATTCCTGGAACTGCAACGCCACCTGAGCAAGGGCAGGATGAAGAACCTGAAGAGGAGCCTTCTCTAACCGTTACTGCCATTAATGGCCCCACAGGGTACTATGCCTTTGAACGCAATAGTGTAAGTAAGCCTTTCATTATTTTCGATTCCAAAAGAGTCAAGGTGAGCTACTCTGACAGAAATAAGAGTGGCAAGAAATTCAAGGAAGCTTTGGCATTGTTCAACCCTGCTGATGGTAGCTTCGAAAAACTGAATGATTCTGAGGATCTAATTTACCGTGAGGTTACGACATCAGCAATGGGCTCTACGACGGATTTCGGCAAGGGAATGAAATCTAATAGCACAGGGAACTATGGCATCCAGTTTGGCAAAGGCTTGACAGGCACTTACTACATTGTGCCCATTTACCAATTGCAAGGTTCCTCAGAGTGGAAACTGATGAATCGCGCAGATCGCTACTATATAGAAGTGAATATGGGCGCTCAATATGGTGCCTCCACAAACCACCCAATAGTAGATCTTGAAGTAGTTGGGTGGGAGTTTACTGGTGGTGAAAAAGTTGGTACCAAGGAGCAAATCCATGCCAGCATCACCAATAAAAGTGACGAGCACTTCTTTGGCGATTTTTATCTCAGCCTTGGCGAACAACGACTCGACGACTACTCTGACTATACCTCCGTCGTTGAAGCAGAAATCCTTGCTGGAGAAACAAAGACCGTTACATTTAACGTCACACCTGCCAATGCTGGCACACAGACGGTAACTGTTAAACTTATAGATGCCCAGTATGGCGGATTTAATAATCTCTCGAAGTCTGGTACCGTCACAATTGCTGAGAGTCAGGAGACTGAGATGAACCTCACGGTTGACATCGAAGCTACGAATGCCGTTGAGAACGATGATGAGAATACTCACGGCAGCATCTATGACAGTAGCGCACGCTTCAAGGCAACTATTACCAACCACTCCGAAGGCGAATACAACAAGTATGTGTTGGCTCCGCTGTTCATCGTGAAGCGCAACGAAGACGGAACGATCGGCAGTGGTTCGATGGTCACCTACAAGCAGCAGACGGTCTCCATTCCCGCTGGCGGCTCGGTGACCTACTACTTCGACTTCGACAATCTCGCCTATGGCTCTACCTATTCTATGAACATCTATGCACGCAACAACGTGCCGCAAGAAGAGGAAGGAGCACACGTGGAGAATATCGTGGAGAAAGGCAAGTCGAAGTACTACGAGATTGAGCGCGGCGTCATCACCTGGAAGGGCGACGGCACACGCAAGGGATACAAGCCTGAGGAAGGCTTCGCCATTCCGGAAGATGTGGCAGCCGTGTCACTTGAAGGTCTCACGTTGAGTGGCATTACCGCAAATAGTAATCCCAACACGCTCTACTTCCTCGGTGAAGGCGAGACGGCTCCCGCAGGACTCGAAGGCAGGAATGTTGTCATTGGCACACAGGCCAGCGCCATAGCCCTCGAGGACGGCTACGATTTCTATACCCCTCAGACGTTCACCGCCTCGGAAATCAGCTATGAGCGCACGTTCACGCAGGGACATAATAATAAGGTACGATCGGGATGGTCGACCATCGTATTGCCTTTCCAACCCACGAAGGTGACGAACCAGACGGACGGCAAGCAGATTGACTGGTTCCGCTCCAGCGCTGACAGTGGTAAGCAGTTCTGGCTCTGCGACTTCGCTGAGGAGGACGGCCAGACCGTCTTCTTCCGCAATGCTCCCGAGATGCAAGCCAATGTGCCATATCTCGTGGCCGTTCCCGACAATGCATGGGGTGCGAAGTGGAACCTTGTTGGCAAGAAGATTGTCTGGAGTGCCACCAATGCTACGGTGAAGCCCGATGCCATCGCCTACACCAGTGGTCAGAATATGGTGTTTGCGGGTTCCTCCTACAAGCAGCAGCTCCGTGGCATCCTCGGTATCAATGCCGACGGCAGCCAGTTCTCTACCAGCGGTGCCCAGTCGGTAGATGCTTTCCATGCCTATTTCAAGGCTATTGGCGAAACGCCATACTATTCCAAGACGCTCGATATCGCCATTCTTAACGACGAGACGAATGGAATTGAAGCCTACCCCCAATCCATCTCTGAAGGAAGTGGGGCAGTGGCAACCGCCATCTACGACTTGAGTGGGCGACGCGTGGCAACGTTGAGAAGTTCAGACGTTGAGACGTTGAGAAGTTCAGGTGTTGAGACGTTGAGAAGTTCAGGTGTTGAGAAGTTGAGAAGTTCAGGCGTTTCAACCTCTCAGCTTCCCAAGGGTATCTATATCATCAATGGCAAAAAGGTCGTGATTAAGTGAGTGAAGAACTGAACTTGTTCGAGTTCTTCCGAGCGTGAACGAGCTCGAACGTAGTTCAAAGTCGTGATTAAGTGAGTGAAGAACTGAACTTGTTCGAGTTCTTCCGAACGTGAACGAGCTCGAACGTAGTTCAAAGTCGTCAAGTAAGCTCTTGCATCTGCTTCAGTCGGAGGAATACACGAAAACGCCCTGCATCCAACATCGGACGCAGGGCGCTTTTTGTTAGGCTGCCACGGCAGCCTCCTTTCACCAATAATCAATTTTTTATATTAACTACACTTCGCTATATGTGGTTCCCTTACTTGGGTGGGTGTTAACCAATCTCAATCTGGCGTTCCACCTTTGTGCGAGCCTGCTCAGTCTTCGGCAGATCTACGGTCAGCACACCATGCTCCACGCGGGCGGCAATCTTTGCCTTCTCTACATCGTCAGGCAGGATGAGCGTCTGCTCGAACTTGGTGTAGTTGAACTCGCGGCGCAGATAGTGAGCCTTCTTGTCGTCGGTGGTCTGCTCTTGCTTCTTCTCCATCTTGATCACGAGGTTGCCATCCTCATTGATATTCACGTTGAAGTCCTCCTTCTTCAGACCCGGGGCAGCGAGCTCCACGATGTACTGGTCTTCATTCTCGATAACATTGATGGCCGGTGCGGTAGCGTTTGCACGCGGCATGAAATCGTTGTTGAACAAGTCGTCGAACACGGTCGGCAGCCAAGCATTTCTGTGAATCATTTGTCTCATAGTTTTGTCCTCCATTTTGTTTATTTTAATTGTTATATATTTGTTTATTTTCTCTTGAGTTCCTTGTGGGACTCACCTACGTTATTGCAACCTTTGTGCCATTGCGGAATATGTGACAACATGTCAGAAAGATGCGACAAAATGGCGCAAGCACGAAGAAACACTGTTCTTAGAGTATATCGCATAGAACTTTTTATTAACTTTGGCTCCGCCGAAGGTTCTCCCGTTCGGAATAACCTAATTAAAATTTGGTTTTTCGCTCACTTATTCGTACCTTTGTAGGCACAAAAACTTTTAACTAAATTCTTTTGTCAACATGAAATCAATGAAAACCTTTGTACTCGCTGCTGTAGCGAGTCTTTTCACAACAAACGCAATGGCACAACAAACACCAACTCTCAGCGCCGACAATATCGACGCAGTACTGCAGGCGATGACGCTGCAGGAGAAAGCGCGACTGCTCGTGGGCAGCGCCAGGGATTTCTTTGGCGAGACGGCCGTCGTGGGCGGCAGCGCTGACCGTGTACCGGGAGCTGCTGGTTCGACAGCTGCAATTCCACGTTTGGGCATCCCTGCCACCATGCTTACCGACGGCCCTGCCGGCGTACGCATCAATCCTACCCGCAAGGGCACTACGCAAACCTTCTATGCCACCGGTTTCCCCATCGGTTCCTGCCTGGCATCGTCGTGGAACCAAGAGCTGCTACGCCGTGTCGGTGTGGCTATTGGCGAGGAAACGATGGAGTATGGCTGCGACGTAATCCTCGGCCCCGGCCTGAACCTGCACCGCAATCCCCTGTGCGGCCGCAACTTTGAATACTTCTCGGAGGACCCGCTGGTGACGGGAAAGATGGCTGCCGCATATATCAACGGTGTGCAGAGTAAGGGCGTAGGCACGTCGGCAAAGCACTATGCCGTGAACTCGCAGGAGACCGACCGTACCAGTGTTGACGAGCGGTTGTCGGCACGTGCCGCTCGCGAACTCTACCTGCGCGGCTTCGAGATTGCCGTGAGGGAGAGCCAGCCTTGGACAGTGATGTCGTCTTACAACTCCGTGAACGGCCAGTACTCCATGGGTAGCCACGATCTGCTGACGAAGATTCTCCGCGACGACTGGGGATTCAAAGGCATCGTGATGACCGACTGGATTGGTATTCGTGGTGGTCTGCGCACAGCTGATGAGGTAGCTGCAGGCAACGACCTGCTGGAGCCAGGACAGAAGGAGCAGGCCGAGCAAATCATCGCTGCGGTGGAGAAGGGTGAACTGAGCATGGCCGACGTGGATCGAAATGTGCGTCGCATGCTGGAGTACATTGTGAAGACGCCGAGCTTCCGCCACTATGCTTTTACCGACAAGCCCGACCTCACCGGTCATGCAGCCCTCGCTCGTGAGGCTGCCACGGAAGGCATCGTACTGATGAAGAATAGTGGAGCTCTCCCACTGACCGTTAAAAAGGATGGTAGCAACGTGGCCGTAGCATTGTTTGGCGTGTGCTGCTACCACATGCTGTCGGGTGGTACTGGTTCAGGACGCGTCCACACGCCGTACATCACCGATATGGTGGAGGGCTTGAAGAATGCAGGCATCGGCACGACGAAGATGCTGGCAGATGTCTATAATAAATATGTACCCTATGCGCGCGCGAAGTTTCAGGCCGACAACCACACCGGCGAATGGTATCTGCAGGACGCATGGGGCGACCAGAAGCTGCAGGAGATGCCCATAGGCAGAAGAATGATTGAGCACGAGGTGAAGGAGGCCGATGTGGCCATCATCACCCTGGGCCGTCAGGCTGGCGAGGGTGGCGACCGCGACGCAGAGCTTGAGTTCTTCCTGAACAGCGATGAGCAGCAGCTCATCAAGAACGTCAGCGAGGTGTTCCACGCCGCGGGGAAGCCCGTGGTGGTGGTGATCAACAGCGGCTCGGTTATCGAGACATCGTCGTGGCGCGACAGGGTGGATGCCATCGTTTGTGCTTGGGAGCCGGGCGAGGAAGCAGGAAATGCCATCGCCGATGTGCTCACGGGTAAGGTTTGTCCGTCGGGAAAGCTCACGATGACATGGCCCGTCAGCGTCTACGACCACGCATCGTCGCGCCACTTCCCCAGCCGTAATAAGGTGAGCAACCACGAGGAAGACATCTACGTGGGCTATCGCTACTTCGACACGTTCGGCAAGGACGTCTCTTATCCCTTCGGCTATGGTATGAGCTACACCACGTTCGAATACTCGAAGCCCAGCGTGAAGGTGAGTGGTGAAAACATCACCGTCAGCGTAACGGTGAAGAACACCGGTAGCGTCAGTGGAAAGGAGATTGCGCAGGTCTACGTCAGCGCTCCCGCTGGACAGCTGGAGAAGCCTGCTCAGGAACTGAAGGCCTTCGCCAAGACACGCGAGTTGAAGCCAGGTGAGAGCCAAGTGCTCACCATGCAGCTGAAGCGCCGCGACCTCGCCAGCTTCGATGAGGCCAACAGCCAGTGGCTCACTGAGGCCGGCACCTACACCTTCCGCATTGGTGCCTCTAGCCGTGACATCCGAAACACAGTAGCCGTGAAGGTAGGTCAGTACACCGAAAAGACCAGCGATGCCCTGCGCCCGAAGCATGAGCTGAAGTTGCTGAAGCAACAATAAAGGCTGTAGAAGGGTATAAAGGGGAGTGAAAGGGGAGAAAAGGGACGATAGTCCTGCCTGCTGATTGTAGGGGCAGACCCCCGTGTCTGCCCGAACAATAACGAACAACCCGTACTCCCATACACCTCAAATACGCGGGCAGACACGGGGGCCTGCCCCTACATTTGGCTGCTAAACATACGTCCCTTTTCTCCCCTTTTCTCCCCTTTTCTTCCTTTTTCTCCCCTTTATGCCTTTGCTACAAACCACAAGAGAGCCGCGACCTTTCACAGGCCGCGGCTCTCTTAAGTTTGTTTACGATATGTTTCGTTGAGACGAATTATCTGTTCCAGGTGAACATAAATTGTCCGTTGTAGAGGCTGGAGCCTTGGAGCAGCAGATGGTGTACCACATAGGTGTTACCAGACTGTTCCACAAAACAGTAGCCTCCATAGTTCTTCGTATCCATGTAGAGCCAGTAGCCAGCCATGTCGCAGACCTGTCCTTCAGGAAGGCTGATGCTTCCATCGGCATTCAGGTAGAAGTCGATGTTGGGAGCATTGGTAAGGAATGCCTTATCTCCATATACCGTATACAACGGGGAAACAATACGGTAGACATTCGATCCTTCACCATTGAGAATTTCTACGCCCTTAGCGCTATCGCCGTCGTCTGATTCCGAGAAATTGAAATCGGTAAACGTACAGGTACCAGCACTCACCCAGTTGTAATCGCACATAATGCTAATCTTTGTCTCGTTGACAGCCGTCCCAGTGATGGTATCGTTCTGGGCCACGTCGGCATCGCTCAAGGTAAGAACTGCTTCATATAAGTTACCTTTTTTCATGTTGGCAGCGCTTAAGTTGACGAAGGCTTCGTTCTTTCCTGCCTCAAACGTAACCTGTCCGCTATTGTTATCGGTGAAAATACCTTCCGTCTCCGATGCCAGCGTGTAATGAGCAGTATAAGCTCCTTCGGTATTAGCACGAATCAGTCTGACGGGGATGGTAATAGAAGCATCCTGAGTAAGAATCTGATTAGGGCTTTCCATTTCGAACGAGACGTTCTGCCAGCTAGGCTGATAGATAGCACCCTCGTTATCTTTGTTGCACGATGTTAGGGCGAGGCCTGCCAAAAGTGCAAATCCTAAAATATATTTCTTCATATTGATTCTCTTTTATTGATTGTTAGATGTCTCAGAGGATTCCTTCCTCCGCCTAGCTCGAGGCAAGACGGAGGGAGGCTTTGCCTATGGTTATTCGTCGCCAGCAGGATTCTGATCCTTACTGATATCCATATTAGTGTTGCCGTCGAATTCTGCCTGAGGAATAGTGACAACCCACATGTAGTTCTCTGGATTTGCTGTAGGACGCTTGGGCAGCAGCAATCCGCTAGGCCAGCCCTGAGCAGCCGTACGCTGGAAGCCCTGCTTCAAACGGCGGATATCGAACGTACGGCCAAATTCACCCCACAGTTCAATACGCTTCTGGATGATGATTTCCTCAAGCAGCGAGCCTGTCTCATCTGTAGTGAGCTTACCCATGGCCGTACCAGTCTTGTTGCAGGTGTAGCTCGGGTCACGCTGGCTCATCACAGCCATGAGATACTTCTTGGCAGCAGCCTCGTCGCCCAGACGGCAAGCAGCCTCTGCAGCATTGAAGTACATCTCCTCGACGCGCATCCAAATGTAGTCGCCCTCCCAAGTAGCAACATTCGAGAAAGCAAATTTCTCCTGCTGATAGCCACTGAGGACATTGCCGGCATCGTCATAGGTGTTGAGCTGATGGTTGGGATTCCACCATGCACGACGTGTGTCGCTTTGACCCATCTTGGCATAGAGCCACTTCGAAATCTGCTTAGGAGCACGCAGTGCGTAAGCTACGGCAGGATCCATATGGGCAAAAAGACTAGCGAACATACCGGCCTGGTCGCTTACAATCTTAGCACCCCACATCACATCGCTGTAGTCAACGTTATTCATACCCTTGATGGTTGCGGCAGGAGCGATGGAGCATTTGCTAGCCTTGATAGCAGCATCAGCATACTTCTGGGCATCAGCCCATTTTTCTTCGACAAGGGCAATTCGTGAGGCGAGACCCAGTGTCGTTGCATAGCCCATGTGGGTTTTGTCCTTCAGCGTGGTTCCTTCGAGCAACTCCAGTGCACGAGCAATGTCCTTGTCAATCTGAGCATAGACCTCAGCAACGGTAGAACGGGGCTGACCTGTAGTGGTCTTGAAGGTAGGCTCTGTGTAGATAGGAACACAAGGCTCACTCTCGTGGCCCTTATAGGTACGTGCGAACCATTGTGCTAACTGGAAGTAGCTGTAAGCACGCACGGCATAGGCCTGACCTACAACGTAATGGATGTCCTCGGTAGAACCCCCCATCTCATCCTCAGCAGCAATCACATAGTTGGCATTGGCAATCCAAGTGTAGTGGGCATACCAGAGGTCATAGCTACGCCATGAACTCAGATGGGCACGGCCCTTGATGTTGTAGGCTGCATCGAACCAGAACCAACCTGATCCCTGTGCGCCCATGATGAAGTCGTCGCCCATCACTTCCGATGCCAAAGCATAAGCCGAAACACCGAAACACTGGTGGGTGTTACCGGTTGTTGACCAACCAGAGGTATACATCGAGCGGTAGAGACCATTCAGCGGTACCATGGCAGCCTTTGCGTCGCTGAAAAGCGTCGTTCCCGACACAGCGTCAGTAGGCTGAGTCTCCAATTTGTCTTCTGAGCAAGCAGCCATGGCGAGGATGCCCATCAGAACTAAGCTATACTTAAATATCTTTTTCATATAATTGTTTCCTTTCTAAAATGATTTAACTTGTCTTCTGTTCAACTCGTCAATTACATTAGAACTTAACCTCAAGACCAATGGTGAAGGTCTTGTTGGGAACGTAGTCGTAGCCAGTACCACCCGAGAAGTTGTACTGCGGATCCATACCGTCGAGGTGAGAGAACAGGGCAACATTGTCCATAGAGGTGAACACTCGAACATTGCCGAGACCAATCTTCTTCACCCAAAGCTGAGGCAAAATGTAGCTTAGAGTAATGTTCTTGATGGCGAAGTAGGAAGCATCGATCAGATAGCGATCAGTCGCGAGCTGGTTACCATCGGCAATGGCCATACGAGGAACATCGGTGATGTCGCCCGGTTTCTGCCAACGGCGAAGCACGGCACGGTTCCAAGTAGAGCTGGGATACCAGAGGTCCATCGACGATGCATAGCTGCTATCGTAGATCTTACCACCAAGCGAATAGGTTGTCAGCATGGTCAGGCTCAGACCCTTGTAGCTGAGACCAGTGGAGATGCTACCATAGAGGTCGGGGATACGGCTGCCAAGGAAGTACTTCGAGGCATTGGCCTTGGTGTAGTCGGAAGTGATATAGTCAGAACCCTCGACCTTATTGCCTTCGTCGTCCTTTTCGTATGCCCAGTAGAGCTGCTGACCCGTGAGCGGGTCTACGCCAGCCGATTTAGCCATGTAGAATGTATTCAACTCATAGCCTTCCTTGATGATACGTGCACCATTGATGATCTCTGGTGACTCTGCCGTGAGTTTCAGCACCTTGTTGTTGAGCAGTGCACCCATCCAACCCAGTGTCCATTCGAAGTCCTTGGTCTTCACGGGAGATCCTGACACCTCGAACTCCCAACCCTGGTTGCGCATATTACCGACGTTAGCACTGTAGCCAGTGAAACCTGTCGACAGCGGCAGCGGGTAGTTGAGCAGCATGTCAGTGGTCTTCTTGTTATAGTATTCAATGCTGGCATGCAGACGGTTGTTCAAGAAGGTTCCCTCAAGACCGATGTTGAGGTTGCCGTTCTTCTCCCAAGTCACGTCCTTGTTCTCCAGTGTTTCCACAAATCCACCAGGAGCATTGCCGTTGGCGTAGCTCAGGTTGTAGAGGCTCTGCCAGAGATAGTAGTTAGAGTAGCCGTCGCTATCGAGAATGTTATCGTTACCCTGCTCACCATAGCTAATCTTGAACGAGAGGTTGTCCAGCCACTTCACATCCTGCAGGAACTTTTCCTTTGAAACGCGCCAGTTGGCACCCAGAGACCAGAACGTACCGGTGTTGTTCTTCACATAGAAGCGAGAAGAAGCATCCTGACGAATTGAAGCAGTCAGGTAGTAGCGGTCAGCATAGTTATAGTTAATACGGCTCAGGAGCGAGTGGATGCGATATTTCTGAGTGTAGGAGTCTGCATCGTAGAGGGTTGTACCCGGGCGCAATTCCTTGATACCATTCACCAGGCTGGTCTTGCCTGCACCAAGGTATTCGTAAGTGTAGTCATACCACTCATGACCGAACAAAACGTCGACGTTGTGCATGCCGAATGAGCGGTTCCAAGTGAGCAGCTGGTTGAAGGTGTAGCTCAGCGTACGTCCATTTTGCTTCTGAATCAGACCGCCGGCGTTCTTCTGGTTACCATGTTCGGAGTTCATGTAGCGCATGTAGTTTGAACTGCTATAGTCAGCACCGAAGTTGATGGCCAGCTTTAAGCCCTGAAGCCATCCGAAGCGGGGGCTGTCGCCACCAAACTGGATACCGGTACGCACGCTGGCAGCATCGCGCTTTGTATAAGCGTCATCAAGCATCAGCATGCCCAGCGAGCTGAAGTCGCTCATCGAACCGACACGCGACTTACCATCTTCGCGGACTTCACCCCAGTCGTAGAGAATACGGCCCTGATCGTCGTACATGGTCTTGCCCTCAGCATCTTTCAGATAGACAGGGAACAACGGGTTGATGAACTGAGCGGTATACCATACGTTAGAAGTACTGGTGCCATCATAGTCACTAAAGTTTGACTCGGAATGAGTCAGAGCGGTACTTAGATTGGCCTTGAACCAGTCTGTCACCTGGCTGTCGACATTCGTACGGGCAGTGTAGCGCTGGAATGATGTGGTCTCCAACAGACCATCCTCATTCAGATAGCCGAGCGAAAGCATGTACTTGGTCTTGTCCGAACCTCCGTCGATGGAGAACTGATGCTCGTGACGGAAAGCATTCTTGCGAAGCACGGCATCCATCCAGTCCTCGTTCCAAGCCGATTTTGCATCAGCCTGCACCTGTCCTGTAGCGGGATCGATGATCGTGTCCCACGTATAGTTCTTGAACGGATTATAGAATTCTCCACCAAGCTCACCGCCCAATGAAGCACGTGCAGCAGCTTCGGCGTCAGCCAGCGAATAGCCCTGAGCGAACTGATAGTCGTTGCGCAAAGCTTCGTAATAGAGTTGCACATACTCCTTTTGGTCTACGTTGTCGTACTTTTTAATGGCACGATTCGACCAACCAACGGTAGAGCGCCAGTTTACGTTGGCCTTACCGGCCTTACCTTGTTTGGTGGTGATCATCACCACACCGTTTGCACCACGAGCACCATACAGGGCACCGGCTGAAGCATCCTTCAGCACCGTCATCGACTCGATATCGGCGGGGTTGATGCTGGCCAGACTGCCGTCGTAAGGAATACCGTCGACTACATACAAAGGAGCACTCGACGCATTGATTGATCCAAAACCACGCACGCGGATAGCAGGCGATGAACCTGGCTGACCGCTTGAACTTGTCACCTGCACACCAGAAGCCTGGCCTTCAATACCCTTGGCCACGTTGGTGATGGGTCGAAGTTCCAGCTTGTCGGCGCTGATGTTCTCTGCTGAACCGGTGAACGAAGATTTCTTCGTTGTACCATAGGCCACGACAATCACCTCGTCGAGGGCCTGCTTGTCACTTGTCAGCAGGATGCGCATGTTCGGACGGGCACCCACTTCAATGGGTTCCATACCCACATAGGTAATGCGCAGCGTGCTCTTGTTATTTTAGAAAAGAAACTGCTCCTTTCTTTCCTTATTTTATGAAAACACCCGTGGGAAAAGGGGAATACGAAAATGTTAAAAAACGGGGTTTTTCTTTGAAAATTTACACTTTTTTTTGTTTATTAAATAAAAATGTTATATATTTGCACCCAATATTACGATATGATAAGACGATCAGCGAAGATGACCAAAGCCGTAGTAATACATGAACAAACAGCTAATGGCTCATTCCAAGCGCATCTCACCTGCCTGACATAGGCGGATGACGTTGCAGTGTGCTACAAGGGTGGCGCGCCAAGAACGTCTATCCCCCGCGTCCATGATGTCAAGCAAGAAGAGTTGTCCGTCTATACCCGTCATTGACAAACATTTATTTCATTTTTAGTAACCTTAAAAGAGAGAGTATTTATGGTAAAAAAGCTAACTATGTTTTTGGCCGCCCTGCTGCTATCTGCAGTGGGTGCAGTGGCCCAGACACAGGTCAACGGTACCGTAGTGTCTCAAGACGACGGTGAGCCCGTAGTGGGTGCAACCGTAATGGTCGTCGGTACGCAAGTTGGTGCAGTAACCGACATCAACGGTAAGTTCAGCCTTACTTGTCCGAAGGGCATGAATAAACTTGCTTTTTTGCACACTTTCCATGCAAAAAGTGTACGGGTTGTTAAAATAATGCCATAAAAATTGATATTTTATCACTTTTATTTGCATGTTTAGTATTTTTTGTTTACTTTTGCAGCCACAAACATAAAAACTCGTTAAAAAGCATCTGACAGACTCGTTGCATGATATACAGATATTCATACTTGGGTATGGCAAGGTAAAAAGGGTTGTAAGTTTTGGTAACGTAAAAGGATATTCAATTTATCACTTATACATTATTAATTATTAAAGAGAGAGAATTTATGGTAAAAAAACTAACAATGTTTTTGGCCGCTCTGCTGCTGACGGCAGTGGGAGCGATGGCCCAGACGCAAGTCAGGGGTACCGTAGTGTCTCAGGAAGACGGTGAACCCATTGTGGGTGCTTCAATCCAGATTGTGGGCACTAACCAAGGTACAGTCACCGATGCTGACGGTAATTTCTCGCTAATGGTTCCTGATGGAGCCAAGTTCCGTGTGTCCTATCTGGGAATGGAACAGCAGGATATCGTTGCTAAGAACGGTATGAAGATTGTGATGGTGCCTGACGACAAGACTCTTAATGAAGTTGTCGTAACGGCTCTGGGTATCAAGCGTAGTACAAAGGCACTGGGTTTTGCTGCAGCATCGGTAAAAGGTGAAGACTTGGCCCAGGCACGTACAAATGACATTATGTCGAGTTTGGCCGGTAAGATGGCTGGTGTGCAGATTAACACCACATCAAGCGACCCCGGTGCTTCTCAGTCGGTCATCATTCGTGGTGTGAGCTCACTTAGCGGTAACAACCAGCCTTTGTATGTAATCGATGGTGTACCCCTTAACAACACCTCGGTGCGTACAAGCGATGGTCTGAACTCTGGTTTTGACTTTGGTAACGGTGCCGGTGCTGTCAACCCGGACGATGTTGAGTCGATGACCGTTCTGAAGGGTGCCGCTGCTACGGCCCTCTATGGTAGCCGTGCTGCAAACGGTGTCATCCTGATTACCACCAAGGGCGGTAAGGATCAGAAGAAGGGCGTCGGTATCGAGTACAATGGTGGTCTTCAGTGGGAAAGCGTGCTTCGCTTGCCGCAGATGCAGAACGAGTTCGGTCAGGGCTGGTATGGCTCAAAGACTATGGACGAGAATGGTTCGTGGGGTCCCCGTTTCGACGGTTCGTATTTGCGCTATGGACAAATCTACAACAACTCGCAAGAGCGTAAGAGCTACGTAGCTATTCCTTCTAACGTTCAGGACTTCTTCGATACTGGTGTGCGCTACAATAATAGCGTTTCTTTCAATGGAGCAACAGATCGTAGCACCTATTTTGTATCTTTGTCGCAGATTCATGAGGATGGTATCATTCCTACTGATGCTGACAGCTACAAGAAGTACACCTTCTCTGCTCGCGGCAGTCACAAGATTAAGAACGTGACTCTGAGCACCTCGCTGAACTACGCTTTCCAGCAGAACGACTTCGTGACAACGGGTCAGGGCAATGGTTCTATGTACAATGCCATCATGCAGACTCCGCGTGATATTTCTATCACCGAGCTGAAGGACCTCAGCTACCCGTTTGCTTCACCTGGTTACTACTATACGCCTTACGGTGTAACCAACCCGTATTATCTTTTGGAGTACAATTTGAACAACTACGAGAGCGAGCGCTTCTATGGTAAGTTCCAGCTAGACTACGACTTCCTGAAGTATTTCCGCCTGACCTATCGTTTTGGTTTGGATACTTCGACAGGACACCGCCGCACAGGTGAGCCTAACCTTGAAGTTCTCTTCGCAGGTACTCCTAATGGTGACGACCTCGTAGGTGAAAACGGTTCGACATCGCAGCAGACCACTCGCCGCCGTGAGATCAACCAGGATATCATGGTGACATTCGAGAAGAATCTCATGGAAGACCTGCATGTGAATGCCCTCGCCGGTTTCAACGGCAACGAGCGTAGCTACAAGTCACTCTATGGAGCTGTAGACAACCTTACTATCCCGACATGGTACAACCTGAGCAACTCATCTGAGATACCTACAACGTCGCAGAGCGAATGGAAGCGCCGTCTGATGGGTGTTTATGGACAGGCTGAGTTCGCTTGGCGTGACATGCTCTATCTGACTCTCACCGCTCGTAACGACTGGTCATCGACACTGCCTGCAGGCAACCGTTCGTTCTTCTATCCTGGTATCACCGCCAGCTGGATCTTCACAGAACTCCTTCCTGAGTCAATGAAGGATATTATTAGCTTCGGTAAGGTCCGTGCTGCATGGGGTAAGACTGGTAACGATGCTGATGTCTATATGACCAACAGCGTCTATGCACAGGCAAGCACCAACTCTAGTGGCTGGGCAAGTAGTGCCTTCCCGTTCTCAAGAACCAATACAAATGCTTACACAGCTGGTAACACTCTGGGTAGTAACACTCTGAGCCCGGAAATGTCTACTGAAAGCGAAATTGGTTTGAATATGGCATTCTTGAAGAATCGCTTCTCGTTCGATATTTCTTACTACAACCGTGTTTCCGATAAGCAGATCTTCTCGCTCGAGCTGGATCCCGCATCGGGTTATACAGTCGTCAATACGAACATTGGTAAGGTACGCAACCGTGGTATTGAGCTCTTGGTCGATGTCACTCCAGTCAAGATTAAGGACTTCCAGTGGGATTTGAACTTCAACTATACTAAGAATAACAACAAAGTGTTGAGTTTGCCTGAGGAAATGGGTGGAGAGTCAAACATCTATGGCTTCTCTGGCGGTACAGGTCTCTATGCTATCGAAGGTAAGGAACTTGGTATCTTCAAGGCTTACACATCGCAGAAAGACCCGAATGGCAATGTTGTAGTTAATCCCAGCACGGGTCTGCCTATTACAACTGACGATGTCGTAGAAATTGGTTCTATGCAGTATAAGTATCAGATGGGCTTCGGCACGACTTTGAAGTACAAGGGTGTAAGCCTCGCTCTGAACTTCGACTATCGTAAGGGTGGTCTGATGTTCTCGCGTACAAAGGACATAGAGTACTTTACTGGTAATGCAATGCAGACTGCATACAACGATCGTAACCCGTGGATTATTCCCGGATCTGTTTATGCTGTTACCGATGATGCAGGTAATACGACCTACCAGCCTAACACTACACCGCTCACGCCGACAAACATGTTTACTTACTGGGATGGCGGTGCTAACGAGATGGATGCTGCTTATCTCGTCGACAAGACCTATCTTAAACTGCGTTCACTCGTCGTCTCATGGGAACTGCCTAAGCAGTGGTTTAACAAGATCTTCCTCACTGGCGCAAGCATTTCGTTCTTTGGAAACAACCTCTTCCTCTGGACACCTAAGAGTAACACATTCATTGATCCTGAAAGCACGTCGTTCGGTAACGACCTCGAAGGTAACTTCGGTGAATACTCTGCCAACCCCAGCTCGCGCAAGTTCGGTTTCAACGTCAACGTAAAATTCTAAATGGAGGAAAACGAATATGAAAAAGATACTATTTTTATCCGCAACAGTTCTGATGTTGGCAAGCTGCGATCTCGATATTAACGAGAACCCGAACTATCCGTCCAGCAATGATATTACGCCCGAACTGATGTTCCCTGCTGTTGAAAACAGCATTGCCGACTGTATTGGTGACCAGATGTTCAACTATGCAGGTTTCTTCGCTCAGTATTTCGAGCAGGCTCCTACCGCTAACCAGTATAACACACTGGCTGAGCTGAATATCAATGAAGGTTCCGACCTGTTCAACCGTTGCTACAGCGCACTCTATGCTGGTGCTCTCCAGGACATCAAGGATATCATGTCGAAGACCGACAATCCTGCCAACCTGTTCGCTCTGACAGTGATGCGCGCCCAGGCTTTCCAGGTGCTGGTCGACAACCTTGACAAAGTTCCTTATACAGAGGCTCTGCAGGGTAGTGAGAACGCTATGCCCGCATGGGACGAAGGTAAGGTTGTCTATGAAGGCGTACTTGCTGAAATGGATGAAGCCGAGGCTGCTCTTGGCAGTGAGGCTATCACGATGACCGACCCGCTCCTGAACAAGAGCGTCAGCCAGTGGCGTGGCTATGCCAACGCACTGCGTCTCCGTATGTATATGCGTCTGATTGATGGTGGTGTGAATGCCGGTGATTATCAGAACAAGGCCAAGGCTCTTGTTGCAGCCAACAACTTCTTCGCTGGCGATGTTGCTTGGAATGTCTACACCAATGCTTCTGGTCAGTATTCTCCTTGGTATGGCGCATACTATCGCCTTGGTACCATCAATCACTGTGCTGCCTATCCTCTTGTGAGTTACATGCTTGCTACAGGGGATCCCCGTATCGGTGCTTATATTAGTACCGCAGTTCGTTCTGGCGAGTATTATGGCCAGATTCCCGGCTGTAAGACCTTAATGGGTCCGTGGAGTGGTGGTGAGGCCGCCGACTGGAAGAATGAGGACGTAAGTTGCATCAACTATGCTTCTGTTGCCGATGCTCCCATTTATCTGTTCACACAGGCTGAGTTGCAGTTCCTCATTGCAGAGGTTCAGCTGCGCTTCAACAACAACACCGCTGCTGCAAAGGCTGCTTATGAGGCTGCCGTGGCTGCCGACTTCGCTTCACGTGGTGTAGAAGGTGCCAGTACATTCCTTGCCGGCAATCGTGTCAAGTTCGATAGTCAGGCTTCTACTGCTGCTCAATTGAAGCTCATCTATATGCAGAAGTGGACTGCATTCTTCATGCGTAACCACATGGAGGGTTGGTCTGAGGCTCGTCGTACCGATGTTCCCGCTTTGTCAGCAAGAACTGCCAAGCAGGTGTTTGACGATGCTACATCCTACACGGCTGGAGATTTTATTGCACCTGGTGTGAATAACATTGTTGCAGGTGGACTGGCCAAGCGCGTGCCTTATCCCAGCAATGCCCGTACTCTCAATCGTAATACTCCCGAAGCCAAGTTGTTGAGCGACCGTGTGTTCTGGGATGCCAAGTAACTTAGATGAAGTACAAAAAGAATTGAATTATTATGAAGAAAGTATTATATTTCGGAATTGCCCTTTGCACGATGGTGCTGGGCTTCACATCGTGTAACGATGATAATGATGCTCTTTCCGACACCACTTTGACTTATTATGTAGATCTTCAGCTTCAGGGTGAAGAGTTCACTCTCGTCCCCCTCGGCACTGCCTATACAGATGCAGGTTGTAAAGCTGAACTCAGTGGAGAGGACTACTCTTCGCACATGGTAGTCGAGGGTCTTAGTGACGTCGATGTGAATAAGGTTGGTTTCTATGACATCACTTATTCGGCTGTCAATCCTGACGGTTATCCCGCAAGTGTCTCTCGAACAGTTTGCGTCTATGATCCTACTGTGACAACCTCTATTGAGGGTTCCTACCAGCCCGACATGGCTGCAACAAAGTATGGCACAAAGGGCAACACGTTTGCAGACTATGCTGCTGCCTATGGCAACACTTCCCAGTGCACTGGCATTACGTTCACAGAGGAGGCTCCCGGCATTTACAGTGTTAGTGACATCTTTGCTGGTTGGTACGATCAGATTCGTGCTTATGGTGCAAAGTACAGGATGACAGGTTACGTAAACCTTGATGCAGAGAACAATATCCATTTGCTTTCCAGCTTCATCTCAGGTTGGGGCGATGGGTTGGACTATCTTGAAAATGGCAAGTATGATCCTGAAACAGGCCAGATTACGTACAACGTGTCGTATGCCGGACAGATTTTCATGGACATAGTGTTGAACAAAGAATAACCTTGTAACAAAGAAAGATTTATGAAGAAGTATATTTCATTTTTTGCAATGGCTCTGGCCCTTTCGTTTGGTTTCGTTTCATGCGATACCGAGACCAATGAGGAGCCTGGTGGTACAAACATTGAGAAAATGTGTGGCTATTGGGACGTTGTATATGATGCTGTCGACGACGCTGGCAACATTGTCTATGAGGATCCCTATGGTGTAGGCGTATGTGACTTGTATACCTACAACACCAACGATAATGGTGTGACGCAGATGTATCTCGACGATCGCAACACCTTCTGGGCTTATAAATTCTTGGTTAGCATCGATTACAATGGCCGTACATTCTCAGCTTCTGAGACATGGTATGATGCTGGTGAGTCGGGACATGCCATCGTCACAGACGGTAAGATTCTCGAAGGAGCTGCCAAGAATATTCACGGCATGCCGACTGATAGCATCTCGTTCTACATTCAGTTCGATGATGATTCTGATGGCGCACAGTATGGTTGGACAAAGTGGCACGTTCATGGACAGCGTCACTCTGGATTCTCGCCTGAGAATGAATAAGCATTGATAACGTCTGTGGCCACTGCTGTGGTGGTACAGATCACATAAAGAAAGCCTCGCGGGGAGCATCCTTGCGAGGCTTTTTGTTGTTATTGCGATTGCTCCAACACTTCTAAGGCAATAGGGTAGTGTTGCTAGGGCAATGAGATAGTGTCGCAAAAGCAATGAGATAGTGTGGCTAAAGCAATGGAATCATATTGCTAAAGCAATGACATAGTTTTGCGGGAGAAATGAGGTAGATTGGCAAATCAACTTATTTTGAAAAGTAAATTAACTTAATTTGTTCAGTAAATTAACTTATTTTACTCAGTAAATTAACTTATTTTACCACGCAAATTAACTTAATTTACTGCGCAAATTAAGTTAATTTACTGAACAAACTCAATGCTCTAAGGTTATAAGGGCATGCATCTGGCAGTACAAAAGCATGCTTCCAGCTGCTCAAAAGCATGCATCCACGAGACCTCGGAGAGGTCACACTATGTTAACCGCGGGTCTTGACCCGCGGAGGGAAGCACCCTCATCTATCTTCAGTCCCCAAAGGGGACGCACAACGAGCAAAATGACATTTCGCTTACTTGATGCATGGTGATGTGCGACCCCTTTGGGGTCGATGCACTTAGAGATATCCACACTCCGCGGGTCAAGACCCGCGGTTACCTTTGTGTGACCTCTTCGAGGTCTTTTTATATTGAAAGCTGGTCAACTCTTTCTAAAAATAAAACGCGTTTTATTTTGTATTTCGCTCGCTTATTCGTACCTTTGACCTCCGGTCTTAGGTACTTTCGTTCGACAATAAAAATAAAATGCGTTTTATTTTGTATTGTTCTCACTTATTCGTACCTTTGCACTCGATTTCAGACAATTGAACTTTTGAACGCTGCGAAGCAGCATTTGAACGTTGAACTTATGAACGCTGCACGGCAGCAATTGAACTATATCATTATTGTTTATGGGTAACTTACGCTTTGAGGTCGTAGCAGAGGCTTTCCGCAAGAAGCCTCAGGATGTAGCTACGCCTGCCGACCGGCCGTCGGACTATTTCGGAAAGTATGTGTTTAATCGCCAGAAGATGTACAAGTATCTTCCGCGCGACGTCTATGAGAAGCTCATCGACGTCATCGACAACGGCGCTCGCCTCGACCGTAGCATCGCCGATGGTGTGGCCAAGGGCATGAAGCAATGGGCCGACGAGCAAGGCGTCACCCACTACACACACTGGTTCCAACCGCTCACCGAGGGCACGGCCGAGAAGCACGATGCCTTCATCGAGCACGATGGCAAGGGTGGCATGATTGAGGACTTCTCAGGTAAGCTGCTGGTGCAGCAGGAGCCCGATGCGTCGAGCTTCCCCTCGGGTGGCATTCGCAACACCTTCGAGGCACGAGGCTACTCGGCTTGGGACCCTACGTCGCCAGTCTTCATCATCGACGACACGCTTTGTATACCCACCATCTTCATCTCCTACACCGGTGAGGCCCTCGACTACAAGGCTCCGCTGCTGCGTTCGCTACATGCCGTGAACGTTGCAGCCACGGAGGTTTGCCACTACTTCTATCCGCAGGTACGAAAGGTGCAAGCCAATCTGGGTTGGGAGCAGGAATACTTCCTCGTCGACGAGAGTCTCTATTCGGCACGTCCCGACCTCATGTTGACTGGTCGCACACTGATGGGCCACGATTCGGCGAAGAACCAACAGATGGACGACCACTACTTCGGCGCCATCCCCGAGCGCGTGCAAGCGTTCATGAAAGACTTGGAGATACAAGCCCTCGAGCTGGGTATTCCCGTGAAGACACGTCACAACGAGGTGGCACCGAACCAGTTCGAGCTGGCACCCATCTATGAGGAGTGCAACCTCGCCATTGATCATAATATGTTGCTCATGCAACTCATGAAGCGCGTCGCCCGCCATCATAGCTTCCGCGTGCTGCTACACGAGAAGCCTTTCGCAGGCATCAACGGTTCGGGTAAGCACAACAACTGGAGCCTCGCCACCGATACGGGTGTGCTGCTGCATGCACCAGGTAAGTCGGCAGAGGAGAACCTGCGCTTCGTGGTGTTCATCGTAGAGACACTGAAGGCCGTATGGCGCCACAACGGACTCTTGAAGGCTTCCATCATGAGTGCGACGAATGCCCACCGACTGGGCGCCAACGAGGCTCCGCCAGCCATCATCTCGTCGTTCCTCGGCAAGCAGCTCAGCGATCTGCTGCGGAAGATAGAGACCGCCGACACCGAGGACCTCTTCACCGTTGCCGGCAAGCAGGGCATGAAACTCGACATTCCTGAGATTCCCGAACTGCTCATCGACAATACCGACCGCAACCGCACATCGCCTTTCGCCTTCACGGGTAATCGCTTCGAGTTCCGTGCTGTGGGCTCTGAGGCTAACTGCGCCGCAGCAATGATTGTTCTCAACACCGCTGTGGCAGAGGCACTGACCGAATTCCGTCAGCGTGTCGACGCTCTCGTGGCAGAGGGCAAGGACCAGACGGAAGCCATCATCGAGGTGGTTCGCGACGACATCCGACTGTCGCGCCCCATCCACTTCGAAGGCAATGGCTATAGCGACGAGTGGCGTCAGGAGGCGCAGCGCCGCGGTCTTGACACCGAGACGTCGTGCCCCCGCATCTTCGATCGTTATCTCGATGCCGCCAGCGTGAAGATGTTCGAGCACATGAACGTGATGCGCCGCAACGAGCTCGCTGCCCGTAACGAGGTGAAGTGGGAGACCTACACGAAGAAGATACAGATAGAGGCTCGTGTGCTGGGCGATATCACGATGAACCACGTTGTTCCTGTGGCCACTCACTATCAGAGTCGGCTGGCGAAGACCGTGCAGAACATGTATGAGATATTCAGCCGCGAGGAGGCCGACCAGATCACGGCCCGCAACAAGAAAATCATTATAGAGATTGGCGAACGTACGCAGGCCATCGAGACAGGTGTCGAAGAACTCGTCGAGGCTCGTCGTGTTGCCAACCGCATCGATTCAGCCCGCGAGCGTGCCATCGCTTATCACGACACCGTGGCACCGCGCCTCGAGGAGATTCGCTACCAAATCGACAAGCTCGAACTCATTGTTAGCGACGAGCTCTGGACGCTCCCGAAGTATCGCGAATTGCTGTTCATCAGATAGAGAAGAGGCACTTTTATCACTCACCGTATACGCTGACGCGTCTTTAAAAAACAAAAGAAAACAAGATAAAAAGAAAAAAACAATGATATCATCATATAAATATAGTGGTTTTCTTATGTCGTTTTTGTTTTCTTCTGTTTTTGAAAGCGCCGCGAAAGCGGAACTATTGCTTGAATGAATCTATGTTGAGAAATGTCTTCATTGCCATCCTGGTGTTGCTTTCCACCGGCTTTGCGAAAGCTCGCACCAATCACCTGTTGCCCCAGCCTCAGCAAATTGCTGTGAAGGAGGGTGGCAGGGTGTTTGCGATGGGGCGGAAGATAGTGCTCAGCGACCCCACCGACTGCTGGCTGTTGCGCAGCGTGCTTGAGGAGAACGGTTGCGAACTGGTGGCGAAGTCGAAGTTCCGGGTGGAGGTGCGACTCGTCGACGCCATCGCCGGCAGCTACGACTACCGCCTCGACGGCTATGAGAATGAGGCTTATCGACTCGACGTGGACGAGAACCGCATTAGCATTGAGGCCGTCACGCCAACGGGTGTCATCCGTGCGGCACAAACCCTGCAGCAACTCGCCGAGGGTTATCAAGGCCGTACCGGCGTTGAGGCCGTGACCATCACCGACTGGCCGGCCTTCAAACTGCGTGGCTTCATGCACGACACCGGCCGCTCGTTCATTCCCCTCGACGACCTGAAACGACAAATCCGACTGCTCTCGCGATTCAAAGTGAATACCTTCCACTGGCATCTCACCGAGAACCAGGCGTGGCGTTTCGAGGTGAAGAGCTATCCGCAGCTCACCTCCGATGCCGCAATGACACGCCACAAGGGTGGCTTCTACACGCAGGAGCAATGTCGAGAGTTGGAAGCCTATGCCCGTCTGTATGGCATCACGGTGATTCCAGAAATCGATATGCCGGGCCACAGCGCCGCCTTCGAGCGCGCCATGGGCCACTCGATGCAGACCCTTCAGGGCATGCGTGAGATGCAAACCATCCTTTCTGAGCTTGCCGGTGCCTTCCCTCTGGCACCCTATCTGCATCTCGGAGCCGACGAGGTGAATATTTCCATGCCTAACTTCATTCCGGCGATGACCGACTGGGTGCATACGCTCGGACGAAAGGTCGTGGTGTGGAATCCAACGAAGGCAGACCCCGCACAGGCCGACATGGTGCAGCTATGGAGCACGGCGGGCCGACTGGTGAAGGGTCGACCGAACATCGACTGCCGCTATACCTATCTGAACCACTTCGACTCGTTTGCAGATGTTGCCGCTCTCTACCTGAGCAACATCTACTATGTCAGCCGCGGGTCAGAGGAACTGGCGGGTGCCATCGCCTGTGTATGGAACGACCACGTGTTGCCAACGCCTGACGACATCCTTCGACAGAACGCCTTCTATCCTGCCGTCATCGCCCTCGCCTCGCGTGCTTGGCAGGGTGGGGGAGAGCATTACATCGAGACTTCGGGTGTGGTCTCACCTGCAAAAAACGCCGATTTCATCGGCTGGGAGGAGCGTTTCCTCTTCCATAAGAGCCATGCGCTCAGCAACGAGCCCATTGCCTATGTTCGCCAGTCGCACGTGCAGTGGAAGGTGACCTATCGGCATCGCACTTTCGATGCTACCGGAGCCGCCGTCTACCTGAACCACACATGGCGGAATGTCATTCCGGCCTTGTTGCCGCCAGCCGAATATGGCGACACCGCTTGGGCCGAGACGCGTGTGTACTCGCCCCAAGACCAGAAGGTGGGAGCACTCATCGAACTGCAGAACTACAGCCGTTCGGAGCAAGACAGCGTGCCGGAATATGGTTATTGGGACTGCAAGGGCTCGCGTCTTTGGCTGAACGGCGTGGAGATTCTCGCACCCATCTGGAAGAACCACGGCCAGCGCGTCCTCAGCGAGACACCGCTTGCCGATGAAAACATGGCAGCGCGCAAGCCTGTCATCCTGCATCTGGAGGAAGGTTGGAACACCGTTCGCCTGCAGCTGCCCTACGGGCCGACGCCCGGCATCCGACTGAACAAGTGGATGTTCACCTTCGTCTTCACCGACCTTGAAGGGCGACGAGCCCTCGACCTCGACTACGAACCCTGACCAACACCCCCTAAGAACTATTGACCTCCATGAAAAGAACCGAAGACCATATCACTGCCGCCGACCTTTTTGCACGGGTCGCCGACATCCTGAACCTTCCCGACGGCACACCTGCCAATCGCCTGATGCATGAGACGCTGGTGTTGTGCTGCCAAGAGGCGTTGCGTACGTCGAACATCGCCTTCGGTAACCTTTTCTCGCAGGTCGACTACCTCTGCAAGCAGCACAACGTCAGGACTGCCGATGTGGTGACCATTCAGAAGATGCGTCGCGACAGCAACCGCTCCAAGCCGCTAGCTCCCGAGGATGTGCTCTACGACTGTCGTGCGCTGGCACTCTTCATCAGCGCCGTCTTCCACACGTCCGTTCCCTCCTTGCTCACGGGTCGCATTCCAGGTGTTAACAAGCCGCAGGCCGAACACCGGCACATCGACTATCGTTATGTGCGTTGCCTCGTTGACGACGTCGACGGCGACCGCATCTACGCTACCGTAGACCAAGATGATGCCGATGACCGGCCGGTCGTGGTTGACTGCAGTGCTACTCATCTGCAGTATCTGAAGCAAATCATCAAGAAGGGCATGCAGCTCAACTTGCTCGACTGCGAGCAGAAACAGTCTGGCGATGTCGCCACGCTGCTTCCCGCCCTTGTCGTCGTGGAGCCAGACTACCTCATCGATATCAGCTCTATTGCCAACTGCTTCCAGAGCTACGGCCATCATCCATTGAGCTATACCGTTCGCCGCCTGTCGCCGAACGCCAACTCGCAGGCATTGCTGCTGGGTAACTTCGCCGGTCGTGTGCTCGACGATGTCATCAATAGCGATGGTCCTTACGACTGGCAGCAGACTTTTCGAGCCCACTTCCGCCAGCAGGCACTCGACTATTGCACCTGTCCCGACCTGAACCAGCAGGAAGACTACAAGCAGGCAGCCGCTAATCAAGCCGCCAATATCCAGCAGATTGTCGCCGAGCTGTTCCCCGCCGAAGCCCCTACAGCAAAAGAGAAAGCTGGGCAAAGCGCTCGCTATTCGCGTGACACGGCCATCCTCGAGCCTTCGTTTGTCTGCGAACGGCTTGGCTTGCAGGGGCGTGTCGACCTGATGACCACCGATTTCCGGCTGCTCGTTGAGCAGAAGTCGGGCAAGAACTACAACATCGAGCGACAGTGTCCCAATGAGTTCGGCAGCTTTCAGAAGGAAGACAACTACGTACAGCTGCTGCTCTACTACGGCGTGTTGTTGCAGAACTTCCACCTCCCTGTAGGAAAACTCGATGCACGGCTGCTCTATTCCAAATACCCTCTGCCCGGTGGACTCGTCGCGGTGAACTTCTATCAGACGCTCTTCCATGAGGCCATCGCCCTGCGCAATCGCATCGTTGCCACCGACTATTTTATTGCTACGCGCGGCTTCGAACCTATTCTGAAGGTACTACAACCCGAAACGCTGCTGGAGCGAAAAGAAAAGCGGGCGTTTTTCGAAAGCTTCGTGCAGCCGCAGGTGGAAGCCGTCACCGCTCCCTTCCATCGCCTGTCGCCCCTCGAACGTGCCTACGTCTGCCGCATGCTCACGTTCAGTTATCGTGAGCAGCTCGCATCGCGGCTGGGTAATCGCGAAAAGCCCGGCAACAGCACCGCCGACCTTTGGAACTTGCCGTTGGCCGAGAAGAAGGAGATTGGCACTATCTATACCGATCTCATCATTATCGACAAACAGAAGAGCGACCCCGGCCGCGGCTATGATGTCATCACGTTGAGCGTCCCCGACCAAGGCGAGAACTTCCTGTCGAACTTCCGCAACGGCGACTCTGTCTATCTCTATGCTTATCAGGAAGGCAAGGAACCCGATGCGCGGCGCAGTCTGCTCTATAAAGCCACGCTCACCCAGATTCTCTCCGACACCCTCACCGTCGTCCTCAGCGATGGTCAGCAGAATCCTAACCTATTGGAGCCTACCCCCAACCCCTCCCTGGAGAGAGGGAAGATCAATCTGGGCGTGCCTTCTTCCTCCCTCCCTACGGGGGAGGGTCGGGGTGGGGCTCTCCTCTACGCCCTCGAACATTGCGACCTTGGTGGCAGCACAAACATCAAGGCCCTTGCAGCCTTCGCAGCTGCTGCACCTGAGCGCCGCAGGCTTTTGCTGGGCCTGCAGTCTCCACGCACCGATGGCAAGCAGCAGCTATCGCGCAGCTATCACCCACACTACGACGACATCGTGTTGCGCGCCCGTCAGGCTCTCGACTACTTCCTCCTTGTCGGCCCTCCCGGCACGGGCAAGACGTCGATGGCGTTGCGCTATCTGGTGGAAGAACACTTATCGGCAAGCAACGGAGCCATCCTGCTCACCGCCTACACAAATCGGGCCGTCGATGAAATCTGCGAGATGCTCAATGCCGCCGGCTTCGACTATCTGCGCATCGGCAAGGAATACTCCTGCGACCCACGCTATCGCAGTCATCTGCTACGCCAGCTCATCGACGACCGTCCACAGCTGCAGGCCATCCGCGAACGGCTCCTCAGCGTTCGTATCGTTGTTGGCACCACTACTTCGCTACAGTCGCAGAACTCCCTGTTCACGCTGAAGAAGTTCTCCATCGCCATCGTCGACGAGGCCAGTCAGATTCTTGAGCCCGCCATCGTCGGACTGCTCTGCCAAGTGCCGAAGTTCATCCTCATTGGCGACCACAAGCAACTGCCGGCCGTTGTGCAGCAGAGCGAGCAGGCATCGGCCGTCGACGACCCGCAGTTGCAGGCCATCGGCCTCACCAACTGCCGCAACTCCCTCTTCGAGCGACTCCTGTTGTCGTGTCCGGAAGAGTGCAAGGGTATTCTGCGTCGACAGGGACGCATGCATCCCGACATCGCTGCCTGGCCCAACCGCATGTTCTATCATCGTGAACAGCTGTTGCCCGTACCCCTTCCTCATCAGGAAGAGCCGTCGCTAGAGCCGCGCCTGCGCTTCATTCCCTCCTCTCCTCCAGCTGAAGAAGATCGGTGTGGGACACTCTCCCTCCCTACGGGGGAGGGCCGGGGTGGGGCCCTTTCCGACAAGGTGAACCCCGATGAGGCACGCATTGTTGCTGCCGAGTTGCTGAAGGTTTATCATGAATACGGCCCGCACTTCGATGCCGATAAGACCGTTGGTGTCATCGTGCCCTACCGCAATCAGATCAGTATGATACGCCGCGAACTCGAAGCCTTGCACGTTCCCGAACTGCTCAATGTTAGCATCGACACTGTGGAACGCTACCAAGGGTCGCAGCGCGATGTTATCGTTTATAGCACCACCGTCACTCGCCACTACCAACTCGACTTCCTCTGTGCCAACACCTTCGAGGAGGCTGATGCTGAAGATCCGTCGGTCACCCATCTCATTGACCGCAAGTTAAATGTCGCCCTCACCCGTGCCCGTTGCCGTATGATCATCACTGGCCATGAGCCCACACTCCGCCAGAACGCCCTTTATCGCGACCTCATCGATTATATCCTTCAGCACCAGTAATACTTTCTGCGCGAGGGCTTCACCGGAAAGCGATTATTAGGCAATAAATGTAGGGACGCGGCGTGCCGCGTTACTGGAGCAAGTCAGTCAAAATAAACGTGCCGCGTTGCTGGATGTTGCCCTTCCCCCTGCAATAACGCGGCACGCCGCGTCCCTACATCAATACACAATTCTCTATTGACCGATTCGGGTTTCATCGGAAAGAACAAATGAAAAGTTAGAAGAAATTGCTAGGTGTCATTTCTTCTAATTTCTTTCCGATAAATAGTATGGGAGTGTTTACCAGACGGCCTCGTCTTTTACTTCTTCTGGTGCAATGTTGGCAGTAGGGAAGATTTTCGCGACGTCGGCGAGTATGCGCTTGAAGGGGTCGGAGAGCATGTAGCCAAGGTTTTTCTTCAGGGTGGACTCGATGTCGCCGATGCTTTTCGTGTAGCATGACAGTTCGTTGTGTCGTTGCTGACTGTGCAGGCTCTGGCGCGTTATCTCGCTCTGCCGCTCGTTTACCAGCTGGCTACATACCTTCTTCAGCATGGGGACGACGACATTGTTGAATAGGTGGTGGCCCTGTATATATAAATAGGTGGTGTCGGCGGTGACACCGAGCTGCTTCAGCGACTCCTTCACTTCGAGATACGACTCCTTGGCATCGGGGTGCTCGCGTTGTAGCTGTGCCACACGGGTGCCGACCTTTCGCCTGACGCGCTGCAGTATCTCGGGTGCCTTCTGGATGGTGAAATTGCCCGTTTCGATGACCGTGCAGAAATCGCTGATGGTGAACTCCTTGTAGCAGTCGCGGCGGTAGTGCCAGATGCTCCATACAAACAGTGGGAAGATGGCTTGCGAATACTCGCGCAAATACTCTTCGATGTTGAATACCATATGGTCGTTGAGCGTCACGGCCACGCAGACATCGCGCAGCGTGGGCGCATAGCACTGCAGGTTCTCGATGGCATAGGCGTAGGTGTGCAGCACGTAGGGATTCTGCAGCATCTGGCGCGACGTTTCGCTGGCGCCCTGAGTGAGGAAGTCGTAGTCGGCATCGACGCAGGCGAGCATCGAGCGTCCTACCCGCGCTGAGAGCAGTCGCATCATGGCTGCCTTCTTGCCGCGCTCGAGCTTTCCGACGCGTGAAGGCAGCATCACCTCGAAGTATCGTTCCGGCGTTTCGAAACGGCTTAGCACTGTGCGCCAGAAGAACACATCGTCGTAAGCCTCCACATAGGCCACGATGCGGCGTCGGGCGGTCTTCGGCTTTAGTCGGTTGGCCGCCTCGAAATATGAAGAAGAAATATTATCTTTAAGTCGCCTCATATGTTCCTTGATGCCCTTTTGCTCCCCTTGATGCCCTTTATTCCTTTACCAATATCTCGCTTACCTCCGTCACTGCGTCCATCCAACCATTCATAATCACGGCGGGAGAGTGGGTGGTAAGAATGATCTGCACATTGGGATTGAGTTCGAGGATAAGGTCGATGAGTTGCTTCTGCCACTCAATGTGCAGCGACACCTCGGGTTCGTCCATGAAAAGCACGGTGGGCTCGTTGTCCTCCACAAGCACGGTGAGTAGGATGGCAAGCATCTGCTTCTCGCCCGAAGAAAGCTGATAGGGCACGAGCGTCTCGCCGATCTGCGTGAAACGAATCTCGTTCTCGGTGCGAATGACGCGCTTGCCGGTTTCCTGGAACAGGTCGTCGAGCATGTCTTGGAAGCGTGTCTTGCGCTGTGAGATCTCCTGTGCTTTCTTGGCTGCATCGGGTTCTCCGCTCTGCAGAATGGTGATGAGTCGGTTGCCAATGTTCACTTGGTAGTCGAGGTACTTGCGCTGGAGGTTGTAGAGTTGGAAGTCGAGAGCCGAGGAGATGCGCGAGTCGATTTGTGCAATGGTGTCGGCATCGAGCACTGGCATGTCGAATGACCGCATCAGGTCGTAGCGTATCCAGCGTGCATCCTCGGGTTCCACCTTCAGGTGTACGCCCTTCAGCAGGTGGCTGGGGAACTCACCGCCCTGCGACAGACTCTTCACCACCTTGTTCAGGATGGTGGACTTGCCCTCGCCGTTGATGCCAGAGAGGATGTTCACGTGGCGGTCGAGGTTCCAAACCACATGCTTCCTCCCGCTCCAGAGCGAGTCGATTTCTATCTGCGTGATGTATTCAGCATATTTTGCCATAGGCTTATAGGTTTCGTTACAAGTTTCTAGTTTCTGAGTTTCTAGTTTCTAGTTTCTCGTTTCAAGTTTCTAGATGATGATAGATTTCATTGCAAATATAGCATGTTTTTCTGGAATGACAAAATAAATGGAAACAAATTAGGAGAAATTAGGGAAAACATTTTAAATCTCTCAAATTCTTGATAAATAAAAACCCAGGGCGATTGCCCTGGGCTATGTGTTTATTGATCTTGCAGGCTCCCTTACACACCGAAGATGAAGGTGCGGAGTGCCCAGTAGCAGATGATACCGGCGATATATCCTACGAAGGCAATCCATGTGATGCGCTTCAGATACCAGCCGAAGGTGATCTTCTCCAGACCCATGACGACAACACCGGCGGCAGAGCCGATGATCAGCATCGAGCCACCCACACCAGCACAGTAGGCTAGCAGCTGCCAGAAGATTCCGTCGACGGCCATGTCGCCAACAGCCTGTACGGGATACATACCCATGCAGCCTGCCACGAGAGGCACGTTGTCGACGATGGACGACAGTATACCGATGATACCAGTGACGAGATAGTGGTTGCCTGCGAAGGCCACGTCGAGGCCCTTGCCAAGAGCGGTGAGCACACCGATGGTCTCCAGACAAGCCACGGCCATGAGGATGCCGAGGAAGAACAAAATGGTCGACATGTCGATGCGCGACAGCATGTCAGTGACGCGCTTCTGCATGGCTCCCTGCTCCTCTTCTTCCTGCAGACGGGCATAGAACACTTCAGTAACGGTCCAGAGCACGCCGAGCACCAACAGGATGCCAATGAACGGCGGCAGATGGGTGATGCTCTTGAAGATAGGAACGAAGATCAGACCGCCCACGCCCAGGAAGAAAATAGTCTTGCGCTGCTTCGTGGTGAGCGAGCTGGCTTGGAAGCTGTAGGCCTGTTCCTCGGTGAAGGTCAGTTTGCCTTTCAGCGATAGGCTGAGGATGTAGGCAGGGATGGCCATCGACACCAGCGACGGGATGAAAATCTCTGAGATGACACCGGCAGCCGTGATGACGCCCTTGTTCCAAAGCATGATGGTGGTGACATCGCCGATGGGCGAGAAGGCACCACCGGAGTTGGCTGCGATGACGACGAGGGCTGCATAGATGAGGCGGTCCTTCTTGTCGCTGACGAGCTTGCGCAGAATCATGATCATCACAATCGACGTGGTGAGGTTGTCGAGGATGGCCGAGAGCACAAACGTCATGAAGGCGATGCGCCAAAGCAGTTTTTTCTTGCTGCGTGTCTGCAGGGTGTCACGAACGAAGTTGAAGCCGCCGTTTTGGTCGACGAGTTCAACGATGGTCATGGCTCCCATGAGGAAGAACAGCGTGGTGGCGGTGGAGCCGAGGTGATGCTCAATCTCCTCACTGACGATCAGGGCTTTGGCATCGCCGATGGCTGTTGCCAGATACTGTGCCGGATCGATCATGAAGAGCGTCCAGCATACTACGAACATCAGCAGCGCGATGGCGGCTTTGTTCACTTTCGTCACACTTTCGATGGCAATGAAGAAATAGCCGATAACGAATGCGACGACGATGGCAATTGTTAGACTTGACATTTTGTTTGTTTTTATTAATTATTGTTTGATTTTCATAAGGTTGCCATTAGCTTTTCGGCTTGCAAAGGTACTCACTTTTTTCGAGACACAAGCAGTAAAGTCGAGAAAAAAAACGGGAAAAGTAAAAAAAGTTGTTGCTTTCGGTGCCTAACTCTCAACTTTTTCGTATCTTTGCGATTAGAAATCGCGAAGTTGCTGCATCTCGGCATAAAAAAGAAACAGTTTCTTTTATCCTGCACTCGATTTTTTGTAACTTTGCAAAGTATAGTTTACAAAAGACATCAGACAACCCGGACACTATGGCTACTGCCCCTTCGACAGGTATTGTTTTTGCTGACACCAAGCCTCACTACGCTATCCTCGACGGACTGCGTGGCGTAGCAGCGTTGTTGGTTATCTTGTATCATGTTTTCGAGTGCTTCGACTGGTCGCCTGCTCCTCACGGATATCTGGCAGTAGACTTCTTTTTCGTACTCTCAGGATTCGTCATCGGCTATGCCTACGATGATAGGTGGAAGAAACCCACCCCCAGCCTTCCCTCCGTCGCGAATGAGGGATTCGCTCCCCTTGATGGGGTCGCAGCCACACCGGTGGCTGCTCTGAAGACCCCAGTCGCCCGAGGGGAGGGGATTCTGAATACCTTTTCGTTCTTCCGCCGTCGCCTGATCCGCCTGCATCCAATGGTGGTGGCTGGTGCCGTGATTGGAGTTGTATGCTTTCTGTTGCAGGGCAGTGTGAAGTGGGATGGCACATCGGTGCCGTTCCATCTGGTGATGTGGGCCTTGTTGTTCGGTATGTTCATGATACCGTTATGGCCCGGCGCCGCTGCCGATGTGCGTGGCAATGGCGAGATGTTTCCGCTGAACGGTCCTAACTGGTCGTTGTTCTTCGAGTACATCGGGAACATCCTCTATGCCTTGCTGCTGCACCGTCTGCCTACCCGCTGGCTTGCCGCACTGGCATCGGTGTTGGCCTGTCTGCTGGCGGCTGTCGCTTTGCACGATGGCTATCTAGGTGTAGGTTGGTCGATGGTGGACCATGGTTTTTGGACGGGCTTGGTGCGCATGCTGTTCCCTTATACCATAGGCATGCTTATGGCTCGTGAGTTCCGGCCGATGAAGGTGCGCAATGCCTTCTGGCTGTGCAGCGTGGTGATCGTGGCGGTGGGTGTGCTCCCACTCTTGCTGGGCGAGCTGTCGCCCGTTGCGAATGGCTTGTACGATGCTGTGTGCGTCATCTTCGTATTCCCCCTGCTGGTGTGGGTAGGTGCTTCGGAGATGAGCGTGAAGGCAACAACTCAGCGAGTGAGCAACTTCCTTGGCAATCTGTCGTATCCACTCTATGCCATACACTATCCGCTGATGTACCTGTTCTATGCCCACATTGGTTTCCAGGGCGAGCTCGTGCCCATCGCGAAACTTGCCGACGTATGGCCCGTGGCTCTCGCGCTCCCCTTTGCCTGCATCGCCCTCGGCTGGCTATGCTTCCGCTACTACGACCTGCCGCTGCGTCGCTGGCTCTCTAAAAAGACAACAAAACAATCATGAACATAAAAACCTGAATCTGTGATGACAAAACAACGAACATTCTTCGCCGTAGACCTGGGTGCCACGAGTGGCAGAACCATTCTGGGAACGCTTGCCGACGGGCAGTTGCAAATGGAGGAGCTGACACGCTTCGGCAATCCGCTCATTGAGGTGTGCGGTCATTTCTACTGGGACATCTTTGCATTATACAACGAAATGATCGGTGGCCTGAAGTTGGTGGCCCAGCGCGGTATTGGCATTGAAAGTATCGGCATCGACACGTGGGGTGTAGACTTCGTGTGCATCGGCCGTGACGGTGGGTTGCTACGCAATCCACTTGCCTATCGCGACCCCCATACCTTCCAGGCAATGGACGATTATTTCAATCATGTGTTGGACCGTGAGAAGGTGTATGGAATCACGGGCATACAGTTCATGAACTTCAACTCACTGTTCCAACTGCATGCCATGCGTGGCGAAGGCAATGTTGCCCTCGAGCAGGCAGAAAAGATATTGTTCATGCCCGACGCGCTGGCCTATATGCTCACGGGCGAGGCCGTTTGTGAGTATACCATTGCCTCTACATCACAGATGCTCGACCCTCGCACGAAGGACCTCTCGCCCGAGCTGCTGGCATCGGTGGGACTCAGCCGAGAGAAGTTTGGTCGGATGGTGAAGCCTGGAACCATTATTGGCACGCTCACTGAGGAGGTGCAGCGCATGACGGGTCTGGGTGCTGTGCCCGTGGTGGCTGTTGCAGGTCACGACACAGGATCGGCCGTTGCCGCAGTACCTGCTCGCGACGAACACTTCGCCTACCTGTCGAGTGGCACATGGAGCCTGATGGGCATCGAGACGCCGGATGCAGTGATTACTCCTCGCAGCTACGAGCTGAACTTCACGAACGAAGGCGGCGTAGAAGGCACCACGCGTTTCTTGAAGAATATCTGTGGCATGTGGCTCTACGAACGTTGTCGAAAGGAGTGGCCCGACGACGTGCGACAGCTCTCACATCAGGAGCTGCAGGGCTTGGCGATGACCGTCGATGCATTCCGCTCCATCATCAACCCCGACGATGCCGCGTTTGCCAATCCTCCCTCGATGATTGATGCCATCCGCGAGTATTGCCGGAAGACGGGCCAGACGGTTCCTGAGACGCCAGCGGAGATTTGCCGTTGCATCTTCGACTCACTGGCCTTGCGCTATCGCCAGGTGTTCGGTTGGTTGAGGGAGTTCTCGCCCGTGTCGCTCGACGTGCTACACATCATCGGTGGCGGTTCGCTGAACAAATACCTAAACCAGATGACGGCCGATGCCTGCGAGGTAACGGTGCTGGCTGGACCGCAGGAGTGCACGGCGTTGGGCAATGTGATGATGCAAGCTAAGGCTTGCGGAATGGTGAGCGACATCTGGGAGATGCGCCGCCTTATCGCCTCGGCCATCGAGCTGCAGCGCTACGAACCTGCCGGCAACCGTGCCGAATGGGCTGCCGCCTACGAGAAATATTTGAAGATCATACAATAATAATAACATCGGACCCGAGCCTCTGCCACCGGTCCTTCCCCAGGCGGGGAATATGAGGGAGGCGTTTCTTATGAAAGCAGACCTGATTGAAAAAGCTTATGCCGTAGCCCGCGAGCGCTACGCTGCTATTGGCGTCGACACCGACGCCGTGTTGAAACAACTACAGCAACAGCAAATCTCGCTGCACTGCTGGCAGACCGACGACGTGGTGGGCTTCGAGCGCAACGATGCCCTCTCAGGTGGCATTCAGACCACGGGTAACTATCCTGGCCGCGCCCGTAACATCGATGAGGTTCGTCAGGACATCGAGTTCGTGAAGACGCTGCTCGCTGGTAACCACCGCCTGAATCTGCATGAGATCTACGGTGATTTCGGTGGAAAGTTCGTCGATCGCGACCAGTGTGGCCCCGAGCATTTCCAGAGTTGGATAGAGTGGGCTCGCGAGAACAAGATGATGCTCGACTTCAACTCCACATCGTTCTCCCACCCGAAGAGTGGTGAGCTCACGCTGTCGAACCCTGATAAGTCGATTCGTGACTTTTGGATTGAGCACACGAAGCGTTGTCGTCGCATTGCCGATGCCATGGGCAAGGCGCAGGGCGATCCTTGTATCATGAATATTTGGGTGCACGATGGTTCGAAGGATATGCCCGTGCAGCGCAAGAAGTATCGCGAGATCCTCGCTGCCTCGCTCGATGAAATCATGGAGGAGCGTCTCGATGGTGTGAAGAACTGCTTCGAGGCGAAACTGTTTGGCATCGGTCTGGAGTCGTACACCGTGGGTTCGCACGATTTCTACACCGCCTATTGCGCCACCCGCAAGCAGATGTATACGCTCGACACCGGTCACTATGAGCAAACGGAGAACGTCAGCGACTTCGTCTCCACGCTGCTGATGTATGTGCCCGAGCTGATGCTCCATGTGTCTCGCCCCGTGCGCTGGGATAGCGACCACGTCACAATCATGAACGACCAGACGCTCGACCTCTTCAAGGAGCTTGTGCGCTCGGATGCCCTCGACCGCGCTCATGTGGGCCTCGACTACTTCGATGCCTCTATCAACCGCATTGGTGCTTATATCATCGGAACGCGTGCCACACAGAAGTGCATCCTGCAGGCATTGCTCGAGCCGAAGGAACTGCTGCGCCAGTATGAGGACAACGGCCAGTATTTTGAGCGCCTCGCCTTGATGGAAGAAGCCAAGTCGCTGCCCTTCGGCGCCGTCTTCGACTACTTCAACCTGAAGAACAATGTGCCTGTGGGCGAAGAGTACATCCAGTGCATACAGGAGTACGAAAAAGATGTGACAAGTAAGCGATAAAGACCCTCCCCCAACCCCTCCCGTGAGGGAGGGGAGAGGCTGGGTGAAAAACGTAAGCACAAGAATAACATTGTGTGAAGTGAAGCGAGAATTATCAGAACAATGATTGAAGATATGAAATGGGCTGCCCCCGATCGCTATGAGGTCTTAAAAGAGCTCGCACGCAAGAACAGACTCATGCCTACCCTCGCTGAGACGGTGCTTTGGGAACAAATACGCGGTAAAGCCCTTGGGACAAAGTTCTTTCGCCAATATATCATTGCCGATTATATCGTCGATTTTGTTTCACTTCAGCACAATCTTGTTATCGAAGTTGACGGAGCGCATCATTCGGAATTAGAACAGCAAGAATATGACGAGTACCGCACCTTCCGCCTAGAGCGATTAGGATTCCATGTTATACGCTTCAGCAATGAAGAAATTATCAATTCTATAGGAAATGTCGTAAAAACCATTCAAACTGAACTTTTAAAATGAATCATAAGAGCAATAATACGCAAGAGGAGCGCCCCTCCCTAACGGGAGGGGGTCGGGGAGGGTCTCTTAGGAGTACGCTCGCCGTTTCTCTCAACAACTATCTCGATGCAGGAGCCATTGTGGCAGGATCGAGTGGCATCACCCTTTGGCAGAACTACCTTGGCCTTTCGGAGATGCACCTCGGATGGCTGAATGCCCTCAGTGCCAATGCGATGGGTGCTGCCATCGGTGCCATCATCGGTGGATTCCTGGCCGACAAGTTCGGACGTAAGTTCATCTTCACCTACAACCTGCTGGTCTATATGCTGGGTGTCGTGATTGTTATGCTGTCAGTCAGCTATCCCATGCTTTTGTGCGGATTCCTCATCACAGGCATCTCGGTAGGCATTGGCGTGCCAGCCTCATGGACCTACATCAGCGAATCGAGCGAGGTGACCAATCGTGGTCGCAACATTTGTATCTCGCAGATGTCATGGGGACTCGGACCGATGGTTATCCTGTTCTTCGGTATGCTTTTCGCTCCCGGCGGCTTCCTTTGGGGACCTGTGGAGTCGTTGGCACATACCTTCATCGGCGCCGACGCAGCCCAACCTGCTGTTGAGGTGTTCTCGTCACGTGTGGTCTTCTTCACACTCTTCGTTGTGGCCTTCATCGCCTGGAACCTCCAGCGACGCCTGCAGGAGAGTGCCGAGTTCGAGAGCAACAAATCTGACGAGAAGAGTGGCATTGTGGACAACATCAAACTACTCTTCACCAACCACACGGCCGTTAAGATGGTGGCCTTCCTGGCTACGATCTATCTGACGTGGAACCTCGTGGCATCGGTGATGGGATTCTTCATGCCGCATATCTACGAGACCGCTGGTGGCCTCAGCAACGAAGCTGCCAATATGCTCAGTGCCATCAGCTGGGTATTCGTGGTCGTCACCACGTTTATCATCTCGTTCTTCGTCGACAAGGTAGCTCACCGCCTGTTCTACATCTTCGGCCTCGTTGCTGCACTCAGCGCCTGGATACTCGTCATCGGAGGCGGTGTGACCAACATCGCTGGCATCTGGGTATTCACCATTCTGTGGGGCATCAACAACGGAAGTTCCGTGCAGATCTTCTATGCGCTGTGGGGAAGTGAAGTCTTCCCAGCCAGGTTCCGCGCTGGTGCACAAGGCTTGATGTTCTTCATCGTGCGTGGCTTATCGGCTGTTTGGGGACTGGTGTTCACCTATATCTATGGCGAGAACGGAGAAGGATTTACCATTGCTGCCTATTGCATGATTGCCCTCCTGCTCATCTCGCTCGTAGTCGGTTTAGTTGGTATGCCCAACACCCGCGGCAAGTCGCTTGCCCAGATCACTCGTGAGCGGTACGGGGAGGATATCTAAACCTTTCCTCACGCTCTAAACAAAGGTAACAAATAAAGCCCTGTCACACGTGTGGCAGGGCTGTTTTGTTACATCTCTCTAATGACATAATTTATCTGGATATTCTTTTTGCGCTGAAATGGGTGATTTTGCTATGGAAGTTACCAGTCTGCTGCAAGGGGAAGACGAGAGTTCGCATGATTTTGTAGGTGGTTTTCTTTTCGTTTGAGCGATAGGCTACGTCGGGTTTCAGACGCTCCACGAGCTTGCCATCGGCATAGAGGTTAATGCCTTCGTTGTCGCCTTCCAGTCGAAGAGTTTCACGCTTGCCCGGCTTTCCGCAATACTTGAAGTTGAAGAGGTAGCCGTCGCGGCTGAAGCCAAGCATTCCCCTGATGGGATCAGAGAGATAAAAGGTGCTGCGCTCGCTCCTGCAGAGCACTGTGCCGGGAGTCTCCTTTGCCCAATCGATGGTGAAGGAGATGGTGTAGGGATAGCCAATCTGGCAAACCCTCCAGCCCTTTTCGGGAGGTGTGAGAATGTTGGAATTGGGCTTTAGCTCAATGTCTTCCACCATGCTTTTTCGTCCAATTTCATCGGCGAGCGGACCATCGTTGAGCTTTCCGGCGAGCGCTTTCCACTGCTCCCACGCCGTATCGGTGCTGTCGCGCAGGGCGTTCCAGCTCTTCTCGGCAATGACTTGCATGGCAGGAAGGATGCGATCATGGCAGTCGCCAACGGAAATGCCGTTCTTGATCATGTCGTTCCACAGGGCAAACATACCTCCATCGATGAGCGGGTCTTGGTGTGGGAAATGCACATTGCCAATCAGCGACGGCTTCCAATGCTGGAAGAGATGCTTCTGGTTGAGGTAGTCGTAGTAGTAGCCCGCAGCCGGCACGATATACACTTGGCCATCGGGGATGGAAATCATGTGGAACCCTTGCTTGTGCATCTCTACGGGATTGGCATAGCCATTGTACCATAGGCTCATAAGAACACCGTCGGAGGGAACAGGTGTCACGCCGTTAGCATGCGTCAAGGAACCCCAGAAGACGGGTTGTTTTCCATAACTCTTTACGGTATTGCAAAGGTGGACAATCAGCTCGCGGAAGCGTTCTACTATGGTAGAATCGCTGTTGTTGTATTCATCAGTGCCAATGTGGAAGCGTGGGCAACAGAAGACCGGGTCGGGTCCACCGAGGTATTCAGCATAGAGGCTGTCGAGGAATGGAATGACTTCAGAATTGCGAAGGTCGAGGTGGTCGGGGTTGAACTCTTTGCTGGCGAGTGAAGGACGGTAGTGCGAGAAGGCAAGACTATGCGCTGGCGTGTCGAACTCAGGAATGATCTCCACGCCCATCGACTCGGCATAGCGGATGAAGTCGCGCATCTCTTGCTTCGAGTAGGAACCGTCGATGGCCGTGAGACCAGGAAAGAGATCGCTTTCCATGCGAAAGGCTGCATATGCCTCATCCCAATCGTTGTTGAACTGATCAAAAAAGCCACTGTCGTTCAGATGTAGCTGCAAGGTATTCATCTTGTAGTACGACATCACTTGCACGAGCGAGTAGAGGTAGCTCATTGGGAAGAACTTGCGGCCGCAGTCGAGCATGAAGCCACGAATGGGGTAGTCGGGCTTATCGACATAAATGCCGTAGGGTAGGGAGGGACTCGTCTCCTGCATCTGGAGCAGGGTCTGCACACCCCATAGGACTCCTCGCTTACTGGCGGCTTGAATGGTGATGCCCTTCGGGCCGATGGTCAGCTGATAGCCTTCGTCGCCAAGCTTTGCCGCCTTCGCTCCTTTTCGGGGGAGAAGGGAAAGGAAGATGGCATTTGCCGTACCTTTCTTCTGTAGCGAAGAAGGCAACGTGGACGTTGCCCATGTCTGACTCAGGTAGTCGGCCACCGGTTGCAGGGATGCGTTGTCGAAGGCGATGAGGCTGAACTGGCTAAATGACGCTGAACCCTGAGCTGGCTTTGTCTCTTGAACAGTAGGGATGCAAAGAGGTTGTGCGGCCATGTGGCACGAAAATAGTAAAGCGATGAGGATGAGCTTATATTTCATGTTTCTTGTAGGTTATATGATTACGAATGTACATCAAAAAGGTATAAGGTAACCATTGTCATAGGCATACGTATAACCACCGCTGTGCTATAGCCGCCCAGTAGGAGTGAGAGAAAAAGGAAAAACCTCGCCAGCATAGTCCTCTCTATAGATGGAATCTCACTTTCCCTATGCTGGCAAGGTAGTGTTTTGCTATTGGTTCAGCTTAGCTGCTTTCTCGGCAGCTTTCTGAGCTTTGTCCTGAGCCTTTACGGCATCGGCTTCGGCTTTCAGGGCCTTGGCTTTTGCTTTCAGGTCGTCGCCATTGGCAGCAGCTTTCTCGGCAGCTTTCTGAGCCTTTGCCTGTGCCTTCTCAACATTGCGGGCAGCCTTCTTGGCATCAGCCTTGGCTTTCTCGCGCTTCTCTAATTCCTTCTGCTTCTTCTTGGCAGCTTTCTCGCGAGCCTTAGCTTCCTTCTCGGCTTTTTTAGCTTCCTTCTGAGCCTGTGCCTGTGCCTTTTCGGCCTTCTTGGCTTCCTTTTGAGCCTTCAGGGCTTCCTTTTGAGTTTCTTGCTGTACGGCATCGGTGATCACGGCTTGTGCCTGAGCCACTTGTGAGCCCACGACGGCCATCACTGCGATGGCGGCCATCTTCATTAACATTTTCTTCATTGTCTTTTCGTTTTTTGAGTTGATACTTCTTTTCTATGTTTATTCCGGAGATATCGGATCATCTGGATGCTCCAGTGTTTCCGGGTAGTCCGTTTTCTATTTCGCAAACAGAGAGTTGCTTAGCGAGGCAGGTTGAAAGCGCGCGTCATCTCTGCCATCTGCTCGTCGCTCATGCCCTCGGGCTCGAAACCCATCTGGCGGGCGGCAATGTAGATCTTGGCCGACTTCGACAGCACGTCGATTTGGTCGAAGGCATCCATGGCGTCGAGGCCCTTGGCAAACACGCCATGCTTCTCCCACATCACCACATCATATTCTTCCAGTTCCTTCAGCGTAGCCTCGGCCAGCTCGTTCGAACCTGGCAGCGTGTAGGGTACGATGCCCAGCCCCAGTGGGCAGAAGGCCTTTGTCTCGGGAATCATCGACCAAAGGATTCGTGTCAGCACGTCTTTGCCAAGGAATGCGCGGTTGTGACTCATGGCTACCAGTTCGATGGGATGCGTGTGCACAGTGGCTTTATAGGGCGACCCTGTCTCGATGAGGCGGGCATGCACGCTGAGATGACTTGGCAGTTCACTCGTCGGCATCACCACCTCATCGGCAATGATGACATACGATGCGCAGTCGTCAAGGATGCGGATAATCGAGCCGTTCTGCATAGGCCAGCGAGCCAGGTCGCGCATGCGCTTGCCCGTTCCCTTGCAGTAGAAGTAGCAGCCTTTCAGCTGAGGCAGCGTGACGCCGATGGACTTCACGTCGCTCATTGCAGGCAGCTGTCTGATCTCGTCGTCGACCAGATGTGTGATGTTCACAGTTATGTTTCCGCCGTTGCGCTCAGCCCATCCGTTTTGCCACAGATAGCCCGCCACCTCGGCAGTCTTTAGGATTTCGGCGCGCAGGGCGTCTCTTCCGTCTAAAATACTCTTCTTCATATTCCGTCAAATGGTTGTTTGTAGGTTGCAAAGATAATGCAATTTGTGCAAAACACCAAAAAAAACAAAAACTTTAAACTTTAAACTTTGAACTTTAAACTTTTATTCGTACCTTTGGCCTCACTTATTTGTATCTCTTCACAAATGGAACAACCTATTGAACACTCGCCCTGGAGCGAGAACATCATCATTGCCGACGCCGACTATGCCGACCGCGTCGCTTTTAATCTCATCGTGAACTTCGAACGCATGATTGGCCGTCGCATTCCACAGGCTGACATGGCGCAATGGCTCGTCTGCGTCGCCCTCGATGGTGGCTTGCGCACAGCCTCTGACACACATGTGGTACTGCTGCACAACCGCGACCGCTCCCGTCTTGAGAACTTCACCCCGTCGCAGTTCGACACCGAGCTCAACGGGCAAGCCTTCCGCGACGACCAGCTTGGTGAGTTCACGATCAGTGCCGTCACGGCCGAAGACCAGCTCGTCAGCCACGACGACCTGTTGCTCGACATCGTGGGCACTGCCCTGCAGCAGCCTGAAGTGAAGCGTGTGATGATTGTTCCCAATGCTGAAGAGGGCACCCTCTACGATGACCTGCGCGAAACGCTGCGCCGCCAAGATGCCGACGACAAACGTGTCACCGTCTTCACGATGGAACCCCTACAAGGTGGAAACTTCCGACAGGAGATGCTTGGCTACTCGCTCATGGCTGCCCTTGGCATTCGCAGTGATGAGCTGGCAAACGGATGAAATATCATTAATTAAAGGAATAAAGGGACAACGCCCACCGTAGGGGCAGCCCCCCGTGTCTGCCCGAGAATTTAGGGTATATGGGCGTGTAGGTTATTCGTTATTGTTCGGGCAGGCACGGGGGTCTGCCCCTACAGTTGACAGCAAAGCTTTCGTCCCTTTTCTCCCCTTTCACTCCCCTTTAAGCCCTTTAAGCCCTTGGGAAGTTTCGCCCGGCGAAACTTCTGTAATTATACTTTCTGAATTGCTTCCTTCACGCCAGCCATGTTGCTGCGTGAGACAGGGATGGAGTCGTGTGTGTGCTTCATGACAAGTAGCATGGAACCCGACTTTGTGACGATTTGCTCCACCTGCCCAAGGTTGACGAGGAAGGCACGATGGCAGCGCACAATCATTTGATATGCTTGCAACGCATCTTCGGTCTGCTTCATGGTGGAACGAAGCATATCGGTGTGTGCTTTTTCGTCGCGCAGGTGGCAAACCTTCACATAGTTGCCAACTGCCTCTATATATAAAAGTTGTGAAATCTGCAGCGCCACCGATTCATTGGTGGTTCCAGTGAGCACGACGTCTTCCGCTGGCTGCTCAGTGGTCTCCGCTGCTTGCGATTTCATCAGCTGCTCGTTCAGTTGGCGTGTCTCCTCCAGTTCCATTGCCAGATATTTGCTGCGATACTTAAACCGCCAATAGAGTCCGATGGCAAAGGAACAAAAAGCAATGATGAGGAGTGTCTCGAAGAAGTTACCCCACGACAGGTGATTGTTTTCCATGCGGTCGCTCAACACGAAATGGCGATACAGGCAGATGCCAAAGGCGACGAGTGGCGTGTTGATGAGCTGGAACCAAAGATTACGACGAATGATGTAGCTGGCCCCATGCTCGTACGACCTGGGCATCTTGACCACATATTTCAAGATGACGTCAGTCACCATGCAAACCACTACACCCAGCAAAAACACATTCCCCAGATGAACATACGCCTGCCAGTGTAATGCATCAAGTCCGAAGGGCTTGAACACGGCCAAGGCCAGCGTCACGAAGGCGGTGCTGACCACGCGGGTTGTGAATGTTTCTCTTTGTCCTTTGTTCATACAACATGCAAAATTAGTTCATTTTCCGTAAACTGCCAAACCATTCGTCACAAAACCCTGCAGAATATCCCAAATTCTTGCAAGATGCAACAAAACGCCCTACCTTTGCCGTCGAATAGATAAAAAACGAATGCAAATTTTTAACAACAAAAAATTATGAACAGAAGAACTATCATTGGAATTTTTTTCGTTGTTGCCGCATTGCTGAAGCTGGCAAACATGTGGGGAATCATCAAACTGAACTGGCTCTGGGAGCATCCCTGGCCGGAGTATTTCGCAGTATTCCTCATCCTCTACATCGGTGTTGAACTGATCATCTATGGATTCTCGCACGATTCCGGCCAGTGGCTGCAGCGCCCGTTGCCCCTCGGCGATAGCGGCAAGCGCATGTGCTGCTCGGCAAGTTTCGGTGCCGACGAGTATGCGTTCGATGGCGAGCCCTTTCACGGTGTGCGACTCGATGCGCTTTTTGGCGGCATCCGCATGGACCTTCGCAAGGCTGTCATCACCGAGGACGAAGAAGTCGACATCCACACCTTTGCCGGTGGCATTGAACTGCTGGTCCCTAAGAACGTGAACCTACAGGTGAAGAGCCACAACTTCCTCGGAAGCATCAGCGACGACACCAATCATCAAACCATTCCCGGTGCACACTGCTTGCACATCGTTGCTAGCAACTTCTTCGGTGGTGTGAACATTAAGTATGAGAAATAAAGGGAAAAGGCAGAACCCAAACAAAAACCAACAAATAAAATAATGAAAAAGATGAATTACCGACTCGCTGCCCTGGCTGTTGCATGGATGATGGTCGTGGCAGCGTCAGCGAAGACACAGGACTACAGTGGAAAAGTGATTGACCAAAAAGGAGAACCTGTTGCATTTGTGAACGTGGTGTTGCTCTCATTGCCTGATTCGGCATTCGTGCAAGGCGCCGTCAGCGACGAACAGGGTGCCTTCCACATCGTCACCAATGCCAGCGACGGACTGCTGAAACTTTCTTGCGTGGGCTATGAGACCATGTTCGTCAAAGCGGCCAACGACCTGACTATTACAATGAAAGAGGATGCCCAGATGCTGGGCGAAGTGGTGGTGAAGAGCCAGTTGCCGAAAACACTTGTGAAGGGTGACGCCATGCGCACCACCGTTGCAGGCACCATCCTGGAAAAGGCAGGAACGGTGAACGATGCCCTGTCAAAGATTCCGTCGTTGGAGGCAGAGCGCGACGGTGCCGTAAAGGTTCTGGGTCGCGGCGATGCGGAGGTGTATATCAATGGTCGACGAGTGCAGGACAACAGCGAACTCTCCCGGCTGCGTTCCGACCAGATACAGCATGTGGACGTCGTCCAGAATCCCGGTGCCCGCTATGCTGCATCTACGAAGGCCGTTGTGCGCATCACGCTGAAAAAGGCGCAGGGCGAAGGCTTTAGTTTCCAGAATTACCTCAGTGGCATCTATCAGTATGACCATACGCTGACCAACAACCTTGATGTGAACTACCGCAAGGGCGGTCTTGATATCACCGCCTCGTTCTGGGCCGGCCGCTATGGTCACACGAAGTCGCTGCAGGAGAACACCCTGACCTACTATGCCGGACCAGATAAGATAGAGGGTGTCAGCACGCAGGAGTCGAAGAACATCTGGAAAGGCTGGTCGCCGCAGCTGCAGGTGAACTACATGCTGGACGAGAACCACAGTTTCGGTGCGTTCTACAAATACGACCGCCACCCAAATAGTGACTTCAACAGCATGTTCTATACCGACAGTTATGAGAACGGCATTTTCAAAGAGCGCTCAAAGAGCCATATCATCCAAGAAGACATGTTCAGGAAGCACATCTTTAATGCATACTACAATGGCAAGGTGGGCCAGCTGAGCATCGACATGAATGTCGACGGTCTGTTCGACGACACGCAGTCGCCAAGCAACACGCAAGAGGTAACGACGGAAACAGGTGGCAGTCCCGTCAATCGCAGCATCGAAAGCACTACCGTCAGCAGTAATAACTTCTGGGCATCGAAACTCATCTTCGGCTATCCCGTCTGGCAAGGCAACTTCTCACTCGGTGGCGAGTACACATACAACCACCGTACCGATGCCTACGATTTCATGGCTACCGATGCGGTTCCTGTGAAGACTACCGACACAGAGATCAATGAGACGTCGGCTGCTGTCTTCGCCGAGTATGGCCGCCAGTTTGGCAAGGTGTTCGCCCAGGTGGGATTGCGCTATGAACACCTGACGAACGACTACTTCAACTTTGGTAAGAAGGAAGACGAGGTGTGCCGCGATTACGGCGACTGGTTCCCAACGGCCGTCATCTCCGCTCCTGTTGGCAAGGTGCAGCTCTCACTGTCCTATCGCCGTGATATCGAACGTCCGAACTATGCCAACCTGACCAGTTCAACCGTATATATCAATCGCTACACCTACCAGAGTGGCAATCCATACTTGAAGCCGACCTACACCCACAGCCTCGTTCTTAACGGTGCTTACAAATGGATGAACCTGACGCTGAACTATGCCCGCATAAAAGATGCCGAGACGATGTCCACCGAGCCCTATCCCGGTTCCGCCGACCCGTTCGTCAGCCTTGTGCGCCCCATCAACAGCCAGAAGGACTACGACCGTCTCACCATCGTCGCATCGGCACGGCCTAATTTTCAATTCTCCATTTTCAATTCTCCATTGAAGTGGCATCCTACATGGTCGGTCGTGGCGATGTTCCAGAACTACAAGTCGCCTACCGCCACTGGCGAGGTGATCACACTCTCGCAGCCTTGGTTCAACGGTTCATGGAGAAACACCATCGAACTGCCTCACGACTTCCGTCTGAGTGTCGATGTAGAAGGGGCCACGAAGGGAGAGTACAACAACTTCCACCTCACAAAGTCACGCATCTTTGGCAACTTTGGCGTTCAGAAGGACTTCCATCTGCGTCGTCTCGGCTCGCTGACTGCCGACCTGCGCTGCATCGACATCTTCAATACCAACAAGACCGATGCCATCATCTACGGCTATCGCGATCTGACAGTCCACAACCCAGCCCGCCGCACTTTCACCCTCGACCTCACGTGGAAGTTCAACGAAGCACGTTCGAAATACCGCGGCTCGGGTGCCGGCGAGAAGCAGAAGGCGAGGATGTAAAGACCCTCCCCTAAACCCCTCCCGTGAGGGAGGGGAGTCGCGCGCCAGCGTTGTCACGACGTCCAATCGTAGGGGCAGACCCCTGTGTCTGCCCGCAAAAGTGGGGAAACCGTTATTATGGCACATTGCGCAAAATGTTAGTGTGCAGATTTGGAACAATAGAATATTATCCGTATCTTTGCACAAAGGAATAAAGAATAAATCTTTTATCAGCGAATGATGAATATCAGACTGGAACAACCCAAAGACTATCGCGAGGTGGAAAACCTCACCCGCGAGGCATTCTGGAACGTCTATCGTCCCGGATGCACAGAGCATTTCGTTCTCAATCAATATAGAACGAACCCCGACTTCATCCCAGAGCTAGATTTGGTGATGGAGGAGGATAACCGCATCATCGGTCATGTCATGTTCTCGAAGGCAAGCCTCACCCCCGACCCCTCTCCCATGTGCGAGGGGAGCGATGACCCTTCGCAACAAGAAATGCATACTACTCCCCTCCCTCGGGAGGGGCAGGGGGGTGGGGCTTTCCTTTCTTGGACTTTCGGCCCCATCAGCATCCATCCCGACTACAAGCGCAAGGGCTACGGGCTGAAGCTGCTGCAGTATGCACTGGAGAAGGCACGCGAGATGGGTGTCGGCTTCATCTGCATGGAGGGAAACATCGACTTCTACAAGCATACAGGCTTCTGCCTTGCCAGCAAGTTCAACCTCCATTATCACGACTTCCCAAAAGATGCCGAGGTACCTTTCTTCCTCGCGCAGGAGCTCATCCCCGGCTGGCTGAAAGAGAATGGCATCACGGAGGCGACCTACTGTCCTCCCAAGGGCTATTTCGTGGCCGACGAGAACCCCGAGGCTTTTGAAGCCTACGAAGCCACATTCCCCAAGAAAGTAAAGCTCCGCTTGCCCGGACAGTTGCCGGAACAATAAAAATCATCAACCATTATGAAACAGACGTTTTTTCAGTATTGCGGAATGTTATTGGCACTGCTGCTTGCAAGCGCCAGCCAGTGCTTCGGGCAACTCCCACTAAACCAGTTCAAGTCTCTCAGCGACTCCGCTTATCAGGCTGTGCCGGAATACCAGACTGGCAATAAGTATCAGAAGGATGCCATCCTCTTCTTGGACATGGTGGCCGACACGCATCCTTACTACATCAAGCCCGAACGCCGCACGGAATGGTTCGCCAAGAAGGCTGCTCTGCTCGAGCAATGCAAGGACATGGCGTCGGACGAAGCCTTTGCCGATGCCCTCATCGCCGTGTTAGGACCGCTCCGCGACAAGCACACCGATATTGCTACGGTGAAACGAATGCAGGAGGCCAAGAAGACTGGAAGCGAGAAAGGGGCGGCAGATGCCGTGGAAGACGTCGATAGGTCGCAGGTGATGAGTCCGCACAACTCGTTCTACGACTACAGGTTCTTCCCCGAGGAGAGCATCTGCTACCTGCAGTTCAACAGGTGCATGAGCGCGTCAGACTATCCCTTCGACAAGTTCCTGAACGATATGTTTGCAAAGATGGAGGAAGAGCACATCAAGACGCTGGTGGTCGATGCGCAGTACAACGGCGGTGGCAGTAGCCAGCTCTGCGGCCAGCTGCTTGAACATCTCTATCCCATCGACAAGCTGAAGAACTTCACGACCTATCTGCGCTTCTCCGACCTCATGGCGAGCTACAATCCGGGGATTGCCCAAGTGAAGAAGAACTGGGAGGCCGACGGACACAAGGACGAACTGTACCAGATTCCCGCACCGAAGATGCCTGCCGACTATCAGCAGCCGAAGCTCTACGAGGGAAAGGTGGTGTTCGTCATGGGACCGAGAACCTTCAGCAGTGCCGGCATGCTGATGACGCTTGCCCGCGACAACCATATCGGAACCATCATCGGCTCGAAATCTACCTTCCCGCCGTCGCACTACGGAGAAATCATGCCCTACAGGCTTCCAAACACCGACGTCCTCGGCTCCATCTCGTGCAAGTACTTCGCCCGCCCCGATGCGGCAACAGTCGACGATGCCTTCATCGCCCCCGACTACGAAGTAGACCTCAACGACAAAGCTGCCGCCTGGCAGTTCATCGTCCAGCACTTCTCAGTTGCATCCTCGAATGCGAAGAATTAAGAAGGCAGTAATATGGCAGATGACACAAGACGCTGCCTGAGGAAGTGGAGCTTGCGAAACTTCAGTCGCATATATCATTAACTTAACACATCATAATATGGAACAAAAGTTTTGTCAGAGCTGCGGCATGCCGCTCACCCCAGAAGTACTCGGCACCGATGCCGATGGAAGTAAGAACGAGGAGTATTGCATCTTTTGCTATCGTGACGGCAAATTCCTTCAGGATTGCACAATGGACGAGATGATTGAGCATTGCGCTCAGTTCGTAGACGAAGTAAACAAAAACCTGCCTCAGCCCATCACAAAAGAGGAATACATCGGCCAGATGAAGCAGTACTTCCCCCACCTGAAGCGTTGGCGCAAGGAGCTGACCATCGGTGAGGCGACTCCCGAGAATCCTGCGTTGGCAGGCGTGAAAGACCTCATCGCCAACATGGCCGACACACTGCCCATTGCGTTCATCTCGTCGGTCGACGCGGAGGGCTATCCCTGCACAAAGGCCATGCTCTCGCCGCGTGTGCGCGAAGGCATCAAGGTGTTCTATTTCACCACCAACACCTTCTCGCTCCGCGTGGCTCACTACAAGGCCAATCCCAAGGCCAGCATCTACTTCTGCGATGCCGAAGGCTTCAAGGGCATAATGCTTCGTGGCACGATGGAGGTGCTCACCGATGCCGCCTCGAAGGAACTCATCTGGCGCGATGGCGACACAGAGTACTACCCCGGCGGCGTTACCGACCCCAACTACTGCGTGTTGAAGTTCACCGCCACCGACGGCCGTTTCTACAGCGATTACTATCCCCGTAGCTTTGTCATTGAGTAATTAGGATGAAACAAGAAATCAATCCCAACGACACCAATCGGGCCATCGCCTTCGAGTTGTGGACGAAGTCGCCCATGCCCATGGTGACGTTCACGAAGACCTTCGACGTGACGCGGCTCTGCAAGGTGAGCCATCGGCGCGGCATGAAGTTCAACATGCTGCTCTGTTGGTGCATCGGCCGTGCAGCATCTGCCATCGACGAGTTCTACATGTTGCCACAACAGGGGAAACTGTACAAATACGACCGTATGGCCATCAACATGATTGTGGATAACGTAAAGGGTGGACTCAGCTTCTGCGATGTTCCCGTCAGCGACGATCTGGAAGAGTTCAATGCCCATTACCTGCATCTCACACAGACCGTCGGCCAGACCTGCCAGGTCATCCTAGACGATGAGGCCGTCATCGTCGGCGTATCCGCCGTGACCGGCACTGAGCTCGACGCCATCGTCAACCAGTACAGCGGCATCTACAACAACCCCTTCCTCTCCTGGGGCCGTTACCGCAAAGGCTGGCTGAAGGTGACGCTCCCCATCTCTTTCCAGTTCCATCATGCCCAGATGGATGGCTCGCACGCTGCCCGATTCCTGGAAGAACTGCAGAAAACGATTCATACAATCTGAACCGAGAAATGAAAACATGTTACGTATCATCATCATACTGTTTGCAATGCTATCCACAATTTCAGTGGATGCACAGAATGAGGCGCTTGGCGGCTACGTCAAAAAAGACGGAACGGAGAATGGCATCAATGCGACGAGCCGTTTCCCCATGTATAGCGTCATGAAGTTTCCCCAGGCACTCTATGTAGCAGACTTCTTGACAAGAAACAACATCGAGTTGAACACAGAGGTAACAGTCAGGAAAGCAGACCTGATGCAAGACACATGGTCGCCGATGCTGAATACGTTTGAGAGCAAAAAGTCTTTTACCTATTCAGAGTTGCTGGCCCTATCCCTTCAACAGAGCGACAACAATGCCTGCGATATTCTTTTCGAACACTGCGGAGGTCCGAGAGCTGTAGAAAAATATATCCGCAAACTTGGAGTGAAGGCTATTCGAATCCAGAAGACGGAGAAGCAGATGCATGCCAACCCTTTGTTAAGTAACAAGAACTGGTGTACACCGAAGGCGATGACTGCCCTGCTTGAGTGGTTTGTCACACATCACAACGACAATGAGGCGCTCCGCTACATCTGCACACTGATGGAGGAATGTCAGACAGGTAAGGACCGCCTGCCTGCCGCATTCCCAAGTTCTGCCAGAGTCATTCATAAGACAGGCACGGGCTATCCTTTGCCATCTGGTCAGCCATCAGGCATCTGCGATGTGGGTATTGTCATTTTGGAGAATGGTCAGCCGTTTCCAATCGCCGTATTCATTACCAACCCCTCTCAGCAATCACGGATTTCTGATGTGGCGAAACAGTTACTTGAACAATAAACCGTGAGTTCCTGCCTTTGTCGCATGGTGCTACAGGCCCGGAATAAGAAGATGACACCGATACCGAACATCATCACTTCCCTTCGAATGGCAGGCTCGTTTGGTCTGCTTTTCTGCAATGTGACGGGTGCAGCCTTTTGGATGATCTATGGTATCTGCGGCATCAGCGACATGGCCGACGGGTGGCTGGCTCGGAAGCTGAAGTGCGTTTCCAAGAAGGGAGCGTTGCTGGATAGCCTGGCCGACATCTGCTTCGTAGCATGTTGTGCCTGGCAGATTCTGCCGATGCTCGAATTGCCGCAATGGCTATGGCTGTGGGCAGGAGTCATTGTCGCGATGAAAGTTGTGAATCAGCTTTCGGCACTTGTGATGTATGGGCACTGCAGCTTTCCTCACACCATTGCAAACAAGGTAACGGGATTCCTGCTCTTCATCGCAGTCCCATTGACATTCGTTTCCATCATCCCCATTTCAGTCGTAGCAGCAGTTGCCACGTTTGCCGCCATCCATGAAGGCTGCGTATTAGCGAGAGCAGAAACAAGTTGAAGACTCTGAAATGTTAAATCCATGTTAATTTCTTCATTTCTCTTGACTCGTCCCTTAGGGCAGGCATTATCTTTGTAGCCGATTTTGAAACTATCTTCAGAATCATCGCGCGATATGAATAAGAAAACAAGGTTGAAAATCGGAGAGTTCTCAAAGTTGATGCAAGTCACTGTGAAGACCTTGCGTCATTACGAGCAGAAGAGACTGCTGATACCTGACGAGGTAGACGAGTGGACGGGTTACCGCTACTACAGCATTGAACAAATGCAGAAGTTGCAGAACATCCGCGACCTTCAACGGCTCGGCTTTTCGCTGGATGAAATCAAGGAATTGTGTGATTCGTATTCATGCACGCCCACCATCAGCCAACTGACCGAGAAGATTGAGGAAACGGAGGCTCAGCTACGGAAGCTGATAGCCCGTCGCAATCAACTGATCGACTGGAGGAACGCTCGCAAACAAATGAAGAAAATGGAAAAATTCAGCATTCAGTCATTGCCCGAAATCATCGTGGCAAGTCATCGCGAAGTATTGCCCGACTATGCCGCCATCGGGCCGATGTGCATCAATAAGATTGCACCCGAGATGCAGCGCCTCGGCTGCAAGTGTCCGCCGCCAGGCTACTGCTTCACCGTTGAGCACGACAGTGAATACAAACCGACCGATGTCGACATAGAGTATTGTGAACAGGTGGAGGAGATGGGTGAAGATAGCGCCATCATCCAGTTCAAGCGCCTCCCCGCCGTGCCCAAGGCCCTTTGCATGAAGCATGTCGGCCCCTACGAACGCTTCTACGAGTCGTTCGCCGAGGCCTTCCGCTACATCGAGGAACATGGCCTGAAGCCTGTCGGCCAACATCGCACGTGTTACATCGACGGGGCCTGGAATCAGGATGACCCAGAGAAATGGCTCTCCGTGATTCAGATTCCAATAGAGTAATCATCCGTGTGGGTGTGTCAAAATTGACTCCTGCTCTATTTTGCCACACCCTCATGCAATACAGAATAAGAATGAAATTAATATTAGCAACACAAAACGACTTTGACGCCATCATCGCTTTCTACGATGATGTGACGGAACGTACGCCAGGGATGGCCACGTATGCCCGATGGAGCAAAGGTAAGCACCCGACGGAAGAAGGCATCAGAGCCTATATTGACGAAGGGAGCATGTATGTATATCAAGAAGGTGGAGAAATCATTGCGGCGATGGCTCTGACGATGTATCAGGGCGAGGATTATCACGCGATACAGTGGAGCCGAAAGGTGGCAGATGACGAGGTGGCCGTGATTCACATCCTTGCCGTCAGCCCCGATCGCCAGGGCACGGGCATTGGCTCGGAGATGATTCGCGATGCCATCCGCCTTGCCCAGAGTTGTGGCATGAAGGCCGTGCGCCTCGATGCCCTAGTCTCCAACACCCCCGCCCACAAACTCTACGAACGCCTCGGCTTTGAGTATCGCGGCACGCAGCATCTGTATGCAGAGAACACCGGTTGGATGGACTTCTTTTTCTTTGAATTTCGACAATAAGCAAGCCAAATTTAGCCCAATTTAACCCGTTTATAAGCCAAATTTAGCCCAATTTAACCCGTTTATAACCCAAATTTGCCCAATAATTGCTCGTTATAACTGTTTATAAATGTTTATAGCGTGTTAACAAGTGTTGAATTTTGCGCATTAATTGGTTATAATCCGTTAACAAGTGTTTATAGTATTGCTTAAAATTGGATATCAATTTGCTTGTAACTTGCCAAATAGGACTTTTGGAAATTTATGAATTAATTTGACAAACGGAACGTAGAATGATAAAGAAGTCAGACGGGACAGACGAACTTTTTTTGAAGACTGACGAGACAGAAGAACTTTTGTTGAAGACAGGCGGAATGGCTTCCTGATGGAAGGCTTATTGACAGTGATAAATTGGAATTTAACTTAATACATAATAAAGTACCCTCGTCTTATAAGGTTATAATGATTTTTCTATTCTTTTCATTTCTTCTTTCAGATATTTCTTCAGGCACTTGGCTATTTCGGGGTAATAGTTGTCCAATGTTTTATAACGATTTCGGTGCTTGGAGTAATAACGTAGGGTGGTAACTAGTTCTGGCATCCAGAGGAAGTCTCTTCCTACCTGAGCGCACATTTCTTTTTTTACCTGGTCATAAGCGAAGCCGTTCTCCTGCATATAGATGATGACTGCTGCACGGACGACACTCTCGTTGATGACCGTAGCGGCGTTTCCGTAGGCCTGACTGCTCATGCCGCGATAATGTCGGCCTAACAGTGTTTTACCGATGCTGTCAAGCAGAACGGCATTTGTATCGTACAAAGAGTTGACAAATGAATGGTTGAATTCATGAATAAGTGTCGAAGCATAGTCCATTCCATTTTCAAAAGGACTGTTCATAGTTTCGTCAGTATAGTAACCGCAGATGGCGAATATTTCTTTGGGTTTGCCTATCATTTGCCTGTTCGTGCCATAGTTTCCACACCCATTGGTAAAACCAATGATGATACGGAACCGTTCTGTCGGTTCCGTACCATAGAACTGGGGGTACCAATCTTGGTGAAAATACTTCATCACGTTCTCCTCATATGCCTGAAGTACGGACTCGTAGAAAGCCTGGTGCTGCTTGTAGAATTCGTGGAAGCGGGTATCGGAATAGAACTGATTGAGCCGGATGAGGAAGGTATCAATTTCAACCTTCTGCCAACGCTTTTCGAGGTCACTCTTTTCTCCTGTGAATGACACCTTCTGTCCGTCAGTGTTAAGATGGACGGCCATCGACATTACAGCATCGTAGGATATGCTACAATTCTTTCGCAGTTCTTTGAAATATGCGACAGTCGGGTGCTGTCCATACGCGGAAAACCATGTCTCTGTGTCGCTCGTGTATTGCCCGCCATTATCCATGCAATACTCAGGAAAACCGGCCGTGCGTGAAATAATGGACATCAATTCTACTGTTTCTGATGCTTCAACTTTAATCTGTGCATCTGCAAAACTCTCTGATGACAGCAATGCCAGCAGGAGCAGGAAACGTTTTGTCTGCTTATAAAAACTCATATCTAAATTCCGATTTATCTGTCTTTTTTTTGTGTGCAAAAGTAGATAAAAATCTCGACTCTTGCGAGTCTTTTGAGATAAATAAAGTTAATGCTTGTTCTTCTATAGCCCAAACAGAATGCATAAGTCATGGATCAAGCCTGCATTACGAAAGATTTGCATCATAAGAAGGCAATGATGCCACGAACCGAATGGGTTGTTTTAAGACAATGATGATGCAGAAGTAATTCGGCATGGAAGTGTGAAATATTTTGTGAAAATATTCAACAAAACGACCTAAAAATGATAGGTAAAACATGCAAATTATACAATTGTATTTTTTGCAATACATAACAATAACAATAACAAGAACAATAACAATAACAAGAATAAAAACAAGAATAACAATAAGGAAGATTCGGAAGAATAAATTCTTCCTCCTCTTCCTCTACCGTTAGCGACGCCGCTAACGGAAATGAGGAGGAGGATGAGGAGGATAATTTTTTGAAATAGGAAAAAGCGGATGAGGCTCTCTCGCATAGGAAGAATGTCTCCTTCCTCTCAAAAGTATAGGTCTCGGAAAGCAAAAGCAATGCTTTCGCATCGCTATCTCATTGCCTTTAGCTGCTGGGAGCAATGCTTTTAGACGCTGGGAGCATTGCTTTTGGGCGCTGGAAGCATTGCTTTTGGGTGCTGGAAGCATTGCTTTTGGGTGCTGGAAGCATTGCTTTTGGCAGTGGGAGCATCGCTTTTGTCTCTTTTGTCCCGTTTTGTTCCTTTTGTCTCTTTTGTTCCCGTCGTATTTTTTCCCTTTTTGTGAAAATTAATTGATTAATTGTTGATGAATTGTTTGGATATGTCGAATATTTTTAGTATTTTTGCAACTTGAATGAAAACAATGAAAACCTCAATGAAGCAGATTATCATTACGATTGTTGCGCTGGTGGCAGCTACGGCTGCTCGCGCAGGAGTGATCACCGTCACCGTTAGCGACACGCGCTACCAGACGGTGACAGGCTTTGGCGCTGCGTGCTGCGATGGCGCCATGTGTCCGTTTGGCAACGACACACAGCCCGTGCGACTGCTCTATGGCAAGGAGTCGAAGATTGGCCTGAACATCATGCGCATGGAGATCTCACCGAACTTCATCGGTGATGTCATTGTGCCGGAGTGGGGAAACTGGGATTCGCCCTACGACTGGAATGGCTCGCTGCCGTCGGCAAAGATTGTGAAGCAGCGCGGCGGCATCGTCTTCGGTACGCCCTGGTCGCCACCGGGCGACTATAAGACCAATGGCACCGCTCAGGGCGGTAATGCCGACGACCAGGGGAACCAGCGCGGCGAGCTTCGCAAGGACTGCTACGAGAAGTTCTTCCCGTGGCTGAACACATTCCTGGAATGGATGAAGAAGAAGGGCGTCGCCGTGGATGCGGTGTCGATTCAGAACGAGCCCGACTGGTGGGTGAACTACTCGGGGTGCCTCTATACGCCGCAGCAGCAGCTCGACTTGGTGAAGAATTCATGTGGAAGTGTTTTTGACTTTCACAAGTAACTGAAACACAGACAGAAACGCTATACTCCCAAAATTGAACGGTACAAAAAAGTGCAATAGCGAAAAATGGGAAATCTAAGAGTTTTGCAGAGCAAAACCAGCCTTCAAGAGAGAGCAAGATTTAACAGTTCGTTAAGATTATTTAACTTTTAATTTTGGAGCATTTTGAGCTTTTGGCAACTTTGGTGAGCAAACACAAGACTTTTTGCCAGTCAAAAGAGAGAAGATAAATCATCAAAATGGGGGCATTTGTACCGACCTTGTACCTCGGTTGCGCTAAGTAGCTGTGTGACAAGGTCGGTTAATAATTCAAGGTCAACGATGGACGCTGAAAATTGAAGGTCAAACGTCCCAATGTTTATGTGTCGCTAGAGAGGTAATCTTTGGTACAAAATGATTCAAAAAGGCAGGGAAAAGAAAGGTTGAGATGGCACTTTGAGGCAAAATGACGATTTCTTCGGCCAAATTTATTCTTTTCTTTGAAAAAGTTTGGCTATTCCA
>Ga0256404_1000584_pt1 | contig 94822 bp, 76 predicted proteins | sample RumenRJG_01DNA_FD_185990 | JGI IMG/M metagenome (GOLD analysis project Ga0256404, IMG submission 185990) | Bovine rumen microbial communities from Lethbridge, Alberta, Canada - RJG_01 | ecosystem: Host-associated > Mammals > Digestive system > Stomach > Rumen | place: Canada: Alberta | collected... | reverse complement strand
TCAACATTATCAAAACCTATGATCCCGAGCTCTTTTGGGATCTTTTCTTTTAGGGGCTGGAGTGCATGATAAACCTCAGGAAGTGCCCAGCAGTTAGGAACATACACAAGGGCAGGGTGGTTGGCTTTCATATGGGACTTCACAAAATCCAGAACCTTTTCACCATCTATTTCCCCATCCTTAATCTCAAGGCTCTCGTAACTGTACCCATTCTCAAGTATGCAGTCTGTAAATCCGGAGGATCTTTCTATACGGGTACTTAGTCTGGAAGGATCCGCCCCGATCATAAGGAAAGTTTTATAGCCCTTTTCCATAAGCTTTTCCATGGTTCGGTAAGTGGCAGTATAATTGTCCGTCTTAACCCAGTAGGCATCGTCCTCATAAACCTTACTGTCAAAATATACGAAGGGTTTTCCTTCCCTCTTCAGTATCTTTGAGGTTTCATGAAATCCCGGTGTAGGCTGAATGATAAAGCCGTCTGCTCCGAGAGTCAGCATCCTGTTAACATAACTTGCTTCCATCTCGGCATCATAGGAAGAATTGCCGATCAGGGTCTGAAAACCGTGCTTTCTTGCGGTATCCTCGATTCCCTTAACAATCCTGTTGGAAAAGCTATTGGTAATGTCTCCGATGATCACTCCCATAAGATTGGTCTTTTTCTGATTCAGAGTACGGGCAGCGATATTCGGACGATAATTCGTCTTCTCGATCATCTCCCGGATCCGGGCCTCGGTTTCCGGTGACATCTTATCGGTTTTTCCGTTCAGAAAAAAAGAAACCGTAGTCTTGGATACCCCGGCCATTTCCGCTATATCTTTTATGGTTATCTTTCCGTCTCTTCCCATTCCATTACTCCGATCTGACATCCATGTCAACCTGGCTATATCTCAACCGCGTACCGGTGGGGACGGTTCTCGCCGGCGAGAACCGTCCCCGTTGGCACCCTTTGGCATAAAACCGGTAAACTCGTTGAATTTACTTGATATTTTAATTCTAATTATACGAACAATTATTGTCAACCTGACAGAATTCCCTAAAAGAATATTCCTTTTTACCACAGTAACAGTTCAGCCAGGATGCCTTATTTTCGCATTGAACAAGGCATTACATTGACTCATATTCCGGTTACCAGCATTTGAGTCATCCTGAATGGCATGTTATAATGACTCAATTTCAGGTAATCAGGATTTGGGTCATACTGAATAGCAGGTTACATTGACTCAATTTCAGGTAATCAGGATTTGGGTCATTCTGAATAGCAGGTTACATTGACTCAATTTCAGGTAATCAGGATTTGGGTCATTCTGAATGGCAGGTTACATTGACTTATATTCTGAATTCTGAGTTTTAAGGTCAATCAGTGGTTCCAATAACTCCGGATGGTGGGGAAAAGAGCCGACCACGGTCTTCGCGAACCATTGCCGACTGAACTGTTACTTGTCATATGATTTTTGATATGGCATTACCGGAAGGATTAATGTATAATGAAGTCATTTTAAAAATGTAAAGGCTTACATTTATCGCGAAAGGATAACTTTTATGAGTATCGATCGTTTTATTTTGGCCTCCGGGTCCCCACGCCGAAAAGAGCTTCTGGAGCAGATAGGTATAAATCCGGAGATCATTCCCAGTGATATAGATGAAAAGGTCACCACCTCTGTTCCCGGGGAGCTTGTGATCAGCCTCTCAAAAAGTAAGGCTATGGATATAGCTTCAAAGCTGCAGATGTCGGAGAGAACCGAGGATATTTCTCTTACGACCGGTACACCTGTGTGTTCCGAAGACTTTTCCCCTGCAGCATCTCCTCAGGATAAGATAACCCTTATTCTTGGCGCGGACACTGTAGTCTCTGTGGACGGTCATATCCTTGGAAAGCCGCATTCCCATGAAGAGGCAGCAGAGATGATCCGGTCCATCCGGGGACGGAGCCATCAGGTTTACACCGGCGTCACCATCATAGCAGGAGACAGCACAGGCCAGACAGCCATTGACTCCTTCGCAGTAAAAACCGATGTTAATGTTTACCCCATGACAGAAGAGGAGATCAGAACTTATTCCGAATCCGCTGAACCTATGGATAAAGCCGGGGCCTACGGCATTCAGGGGACTTTCGCCAGATACATTAAAGGCATAGAGGGCGACTACAACAACGTTGTGGGTCTCCCGGTTGCAGAAGTGTATCAGAGAATCAAGAAATATATGATATAACAATTCAGCTTTTCCACCGAAGCGTCCTGTCCTGAATTGGTGTTCCCGTCCGGATTCACCGTTTACCGCCGACAGCCCTGCCTCTTAGGAATCTGTTTTTTATAAAGGAGCACTTACTTGTATCACTATCTTTTTCGTTTGGACAGACTTTATGACAAAAGCAAAATAGCCTGGGATGACCTTGAGTTTTCAGATATTGATCTACGTAAACTCCTTATCCCCCTGATGATTGAGAATCTCCTGACCTCTTTTATGGGTATGGCAGATTCCATGATGGTGACGCGTATCGGCAGCGCCGCAATCTCCGCGGTATCCCTCACCGATGCCATTAACACCCTGGTACTTCAGATGTTCTCGGCCATAGCCACCGGCGGCACCATAATTTGTTCCCAGTATATCGGAGCAAAGGATACAAAAAAAGCTAATGAAGCCGCCCGGCAGATAGTTCTTTCCGTCATGTTCATCGCCTTTCTGGTAATGCTTATTGCAGAGATCTTTAATGCCGACATCCTGAAGCTCGTTTTCGGCTCAGTGGATGATGCAGTCATGAATGCCTCCAGAATCTACTTCCGATTTACTGCTGCATCCTTCCCCTTCATAGGGCTCTATCAGGTCTTCGCGGCATTTTACAGAGCCGGCGGAAACAGTAAATATCCCATGAATATATCCGTGCTTTCCAATATCCTTAACATAATAGGAAATTTCACATTTATATTCATCTTTAAATGGGGAGTGATGGGGGCAGCATTATCAACACTTTTATCGAGAATTTTTTCCGCTGTAGTGCTGACTGTTTCCCTTAGATTTCCAAGACAACCCATCGTGATACGACATTATCTGGTAAAGCCGGATCCCGGAATGATAAAGCGGATCCTTTACATCGGAATCCCTTCAGGCATTGAAAACGGAATGTTTCAGTTCGGAAAGCTGGCTATCCAGTCCTCGGTTTCAACCCTGGGAACTACCGCCATCGCAGCTCAGGCCATGACCATTATCTTTGAGAGCATCAATGGAATTGCCGCCATCGCTGTCGGCATGGGGCTCATGACTGTCGTCGGTCAGACTCTGGGAGCAGGCCGTAGGGAAGAGGCCAAATACTACATCGTTAAGCATATGAAGATAGGCGATTACATCATTATCCTTTCCTGCCTTCTCACCTTCGTATTTTGTAAGCCGGTAATGTCTCTGGCGGGCATGGAGCCGGAGAGTGCACGTATCTGTTTTAACATGATGATTTATATCACCATAGTAAAGTGTCTAGTCTGGGTGCCAAGCTTCATCACTCCCTACGGACTGAGAGCTGCAGGAGATGTAAAATACTCTATGATAGTCTCATCTCTTTCCATGTGGCTTTCAAGAGTCGCCCTGTCAACCATCATGATCCGCTTTTTCGGCTTCGGTCCCATTGCTGTCTGGTATGGCATGAGCCTGGACTGGCTTGTAAGAGGACTTTTCTACCTGCATCGATTCATGGGTAACAAGTGGCTCAATCATAAGTTTCTGTAAAAAACCGGCTGGCATCCATTTAAAATGGATGCCAGCCGGCTCTGATTATTAGCTTATTTATCCACCGGGGACTAAACTGATAACAGTATGATTTCATACCATCGGAAGTTCGATTTTAAATGTGTTGATGCCGTCTTTCGACTCTGCCCAGATCTTACCTTTATGCTCTGTCACTATGTTCTGGGCTATGGAGAGGCCGAGGCCGTATGAGTGGTTCATGGCACGGGCTTCATCGATTCGATAAAAGCGCTTGAAGATGTTTTTGAGATCTTCTTCGGATATCTGTTCTCCCGGATCCGCAACACTGATAAGACATTTATGGGTTCCTGATTTCTCAAGAGATACGGTAACCGTGCCCTTTGGATCCGAATACTTTTGGGCGTTATCCAAAAGTATTTCTATAGCCTGCTTGATATGCTGTCTTGAGCCTTTGATGCTTATTCCTTCCTGAACATTTTCTGTAAGCATTAACCCCTTCTCAAAGAAGAGGACTTCAAAGGTCAGGATTTCATCAGAAATCATCTTTGAAAGATCGATTATCTCGTGAGGCTGCTTTTGTATGGCACCGTTATCAACTCTGGCAAGCTGCAGGAGACTGTCCACAAGCCCCCGCATCTGATGGGACATGGTGTAGATATTTTCGGCGAACTGCTTCTTCTGCGCATCATCCAGATTCCGGGATTTAAGCATTTCCGCATCCGTCAGTATGACTGTGAGAGGAGTTTTAAGCTCATGGGAAGCATCCGACACAAACTGCCGTTGCTGAACCCAGGCATCCTCCACAGGCTTAACTGCCCATCTGGCGAAGAAGATTGCTATAACAAGGAATACCAGGAAGCTTAGAAGTGCTATAAGCATACAGTTTCTTATGAGGTTTCGCATGGTTGCAACTTCGGAAGATATGTCAGCAAAAACGATAATCCGGTTTCTCTTTCCGTCCCAGTTTTCTTTCCCTATCGCTCCGGGATCATAATCTTCCTTATTGGTTATTTCAGGATTGGGAACTTCATTCCCCGTAATATTCTGACCGGAGCCTTCGGATGGCTGCCCGGAATCCTTCTGAGGCTGATCCATGGACATTGCGTTATCATCGCCCTGAGGTATGTTATCTCTGTTTCCATTTACTTCCGGGGGTGTCGGTTCTGAACTTCCGGCCTCCAATGCTTTACCATCTTTATCTACCTGAGGACTCTCGCCCGGAGCCGGCTGAGCTCCCGGATCCATCATTTTTATATTTGATACCATTGAACGGAAGTATCTTAGGTTATAGTCACTTAAATCTCCGATCCTCTCTGAACGTGCCAGCACATCATTTACCAGTGTCTGAAGGCTGTCTTCATCCGTAAGATCGTAAAAATCTCCGTCTGTGGCAATGATTTCCCCGTTACTGTCCACCTCAACCCTGAAAAACGGAAGCTGCACACTGGTTTCCTTATTCCGTTCCCGTCTTTCCGGACGGCGGTTCTGATTCATACCGAGAGGCACTCCTGACAATTGACTGAGCATTTTCACACTGTCCGAATAAATACGTCTGTGAGTGAGACTCAGTACCAGTCCGAAAATGACCAAAAGCATGACGGTCACGATAGTCATGGTAATGGCCACAAAACGGAATCTCAGTTTCTTTATCATTTTCATAAGCATTTACCCCTCGAGCTCGAGATGGTAACCGAGACGTCTTGCTGCAACGATGCTGACATTGGAACCTATTGACTTAAGCTTCTTACGAAGAAAACCTACATAAACCTCCACATGGTTTTCAACGGCATCGGAATCATAACCCCAGGCTTTACTAAGGATTGTTTCCTTAGAAAGATTTTTTTCCTTTGACTGCATCAGCATCCTCATGACATCAAACTCCTTGGCGCTGAGTCGAAGCTCGTTGCCCTCGCACATAAGAGCTCCGGTTTCCAGATCAAGAGAAGTATTGCCGAAGCAAAGCTCGTCTACTTCATTACCCTGACGGCGCAGAAGAGCAGAGACGCAGGCAAGAAGCTCCCTGCTGTCAAAGGGCTTTGTGAGATAGTAATCAGCTCCGGAGTTAAGTCCCTCCACGCGGTCCATAAGCTCAGACTTTGCGGTAAGCATCAGTATAGGAGTGCTGAGATGTATCTGGCGAAGCTTTTTTGCCACCTGATAGCCGTTCATCTTCGGCATCATAACATCCAGTATTATAAGGTCGTAAACTCCGGTTTCTGCGTAATCCACCCCGGATTCTCCGTCATAAACCGCATCCGCGTCATAGCCCTTTTCTTCTAGAAGTGTCTTTACGGAATCCGCCAGTAGTTTCTCGTCTTCTACAATCAAAATCTTCATTATCTTATCCTTTATCCTTCAACATTTTTAAATATGCTAATGCTAAGCACCTGAAAACACTCACTTCTTTATTATATCCCAGTACTGTGAAAATCATAACTTTTAAGTCTTAAAAGAAACTGAAAATCCTGAAGAGGACTTCAGAATTTCACCGGGAGCGGTTCTCGCCGCCGGGAACCGCCCCCCGTTGGAATTCCTGCGGCTTTTCTATTTATGATTTTTTTGTGAACTATGCTGCAGTTTGCCCATTTCTGAAAAACTTTTCAGCTTCGTTTCAGTTTTCATCTTTACAATGCAAAACGTATTGAGCACAGGAGCCAATTAGATCTGCATCCAGGCGTCAGATATTGAGGCTCAAAAAAGTATTCACAGATAAGGAGATCACATGTACAACAGATTCACGTATGGCGCCCTCGCCGCAGTGACCGGCATTGTGAGCGTCGTTTCATATACACCGATGACAGCATTTGCATCTACAACCCTAACCCAGAGAAAGAACGCACTGGTGAGCGCAAAAATCATTGAGAACTTCGATGTTACTCTGAACGAGCAGCCGGTTTCCAGGGCACTCTTCGCAAAAATGCTGGTCATGGCATCAACCTACCATACCACAGTTGCTGCGGAGTCCAATGTTTCAGTATTTTCAGACGTGCTTGCAACCTCAGAGTACGCTTCCTATATAAGAATAGCAGCAGAGCAGGGCTGGCTCAGTGCTTACCTTGGCGGTCTCTTCAAGCCTGATCAGGGCATCAAGATGGCAGAGGCCGAAAAGGCCTGTCTTACTCTCCTTGGTTACACCAACGAGGATTTCAGCGGCAGCATGGTGTCAAACAGAAATGCCAAAGCAACAGCCATAGGTCTCGTGGAAAACATTTCGAAGGGTGTGAACGAATACCTGACCTACGAGGATTGCGTCAACATTTTCTATAATCTTATGAAGACCAATACTTCTGCCAATGAAACTGCCACCAGATCCAACAGCACCATCTACGGCAAGTTATTTGGCTACACCCTTTCAGATAACGATGAGATCAATCTTCTGGATACCCTTGAGTCCAATCTTAAAGGTCCTTACCTTCTTAAGGTGGACAAGAGTCTCACTTCCATCATCCCCTTCAGCAGAAGTGATGCAAGCTGTACTCTCAACGGCGAGTCTTCCTCTGCGGATGAGATCGAGGACGAAGCTTCCAGCGGCGATCCTGTTGTGGTTTACTATAATTCTTCAACAAAGTCGGTTTATGCTTACTCATCAACCGGAAACGATATGGGTACCATCACAGGTGAGATAACCAATATTTTCTACAGCTCAAGCAGCCTCATGACACCTACCTCTGTAGAGATCGACGGAACAGAATATGATGTGGGCAATGACGATGTGGCTTATGCATTCTCGGTATACGGAACACGTGAGAAGGGCAGCAAGGTAACCGTTGTATGGAGACGTAACTCTGACGGAACGCAGGAGATAACCGCAGTTGCCAAGTAGGAGCATTTCATGAAGTTAAAATTACCAGTTAAAAAAATCATCATCGGAGCTGTAGTTCTGGCAGCGGTGATAGGCGGCATAAAATTCTACACCGCCAAAAAAAGTCAGCCGTCAGCATCCGATAGCAAAGTAAAGACCGGAACCGTAACGAGACAGACCATCCAGTCATCTCTTTCAAGTTCCGGAACCATTTCACCAAAGAACAGTTACAAGATCACTTCCATGGTAGACGGTAAAGTCATTTCCGCAGACTTCCAGGAAGGAGATGTGGTAGAAAAGGGACAGGTTCTTTACGAGATAGATTCTTCCTCCATTACATCAAAGCTTAGTTCCGCAACCAGCTCCCTTGAGCGTTCGGAAAACAAGTACAGTGATGCCGTGAAGGATTACGACACGGCAGTGGCGGATTTCAGCGGAAATACCGTAAAGTCTCCCTATTCCGGTCACATTAAGACCCTCAACATCTCTATAGGTGATCAGGTAAATTCCAACACCGCAATAGCCGAGATCTATGATGACTCCACCATGAAAATAGACATTCCATTTCTTTCCGTGGAAGCAGCAATGATCCCTGTGGGAAATACAGCCACAGTCATTCTTGATGACACGCTGGAAGAGCTCATCGGTGTTGTTACTTCTGTGGATTCCATGGAAACCACACTTGCCGGCGGACAGCTTGTAAGATACATCACCATCGAGGTGGCAAACCCCGGCGGTCTTACCACCGATATGTATGCCACTGCCAATATCAATGGCATGAATGCCTCAGGAAGTGCAGTTTTTGAAGCCGCAAGGGATTTCACCATTAAGGCTAAAAATCTTACTTCCACAGTAACTGTTGCGGATCTCCTCGTGGACGAAGGTGATTATGTCACAGCAGGGCAGTCACTTTTCCTTGCAGAAGCAGATGATATAGAAGACATCATTGACTCCTACAAGGATAAGGTAGACAGTGCAAAATCCTCAGTGGAAAGTGCACAGTCAAGCCTTGATACAACCTCAGATAACTTTGAAGACTACACTATCACCGCACCGATTTCGGGAACTGTTGTCACAAAGTCTGTCAATGCCGGTGAGAATGTACAGAACGGTTCACAGGCAACTTCCCTTGCAGTTATATATGACCTGACGGAAGTGACCTTTGACATGAACATTGACGAGCTTGATATCTCCAATGTTGCTGTTGGTCAGTCTGTGGATGTTACGGCAGATGCCTTTGAAGGCCAGACCTTCAAGGGAACGGTAACAAAGATTTCTATGGAAGGAACTTCTTCAAACGGTGTTACCTATTATCCTGTAACGGTTACCATGACTGAATTCGGAAGTCTCCTTCCGGGCATGAACGTTGAGGGTGTCATAATCCTTGATGAGGCAGAGAACACTCTTGCAATCCCTATCGATGCACTTCAGAGAGGCGACAAGGTTTATGTAAAGAATAAGGAAGGAGAGACCTACACTGAAGATGAGAATTCCCATGTACCTGAGGGCTTCCATTCGGTTTCCGTTGAAACTGGTCTTACTTCAGACAGCTACGTTGAGATCCTTTCGGGAGACCTCAGCGAAGATGACGAGGTTTACATTTCCCAGTCCACAGTCGGCTCAGATGATGCCGGCATGATGATGGGAGGCTTCGGAGGTCAGCCGGGCGGAGGTTTCAGCGGCTCCGGCGGTCCACCTAGTGGTGGCGGCTTCGGAGGCGGTTCAGGCGGCAGCAGAAGCGGCGGCTCAGGCAGCAGAAGCGGCGGCATGGGCGGCGGTCCGATGTAATCAGAACCAATAAACCATATACCGGGATGAAAGTGGATTAATTCCGTATTCCTTCCCGGTATTTCTTTATACCGAGCAGATAACATTAACTCAATGTTTATCACCGTACGATTTATATTTCGTAGCATATTAGGTAATTATGTCATTAAAGGATTTTAAGAATAAAAACATAAACGAAAAAACTCAGGGAACCGAAACTCTTGAAGTGGAAGATTTATCTGTTTCTGATGAATCGACAGACGATCTTTCCTCAGAGGATAACGCTGATCATTTAAACAATGACAGTAATGCTGACCCAGAAAACGCTTCAGAAAAAACCGAAACTGAGGAAGATGAACCCGACGAGTATGCCGAGAACCACGACGAGATTGCGAAGCTGAAGGCTGCCCAGGAGGCAGCCTCAGGAAGCTCCGAACCGGGAAATGTGGTCTTCATCCCGAAGGAGCATATCGGAGAGCTTCCTCTGCTGGAGCTCCACGACATTTACAAAATCTACAAGATGGGTTCCGAAGAGGTTCATGCCAATGACGGCATCTCCGTAAACATTTACAAAGGAGAGTTCGTGGCCATAGTCGGAAAATCCGGCTCGGGAAAATCTACCCTTATGAACATTATCGGCGCTCTGGATGTACCCACCAGCGGAAAATATCTAATCAGCGGTCAGGATACCTCCTCCATGAAGGATGATGAACTGGCAGCCATCAGAAACAAGAAGATCGGTTTTGTCTTCCAGCAGTACAACCTGCTTCCGAAGGATAACCTGCTTGACAATGTCTGCCTGCCCCTTCTTTATGCCGGAATCCCAAAGGCTGAGCAGAAGGAGAGGGCAATGAAGCATCTGGAGCGCGTCGGACTTGCAGACAAATGGATGCAGAAGCCGGCACAGCTTTCCGGTGGTCAGCAGCAGAGAGTTTCCATTGCGAGAGCCCTGGCAGGAGATCCCGAACTTATACTTGCAGACGAGCCGACGGGTGCATTGGACTCAAAAACCTCAAAGCAGGTTCTTGGATTCCTTAAGGAGATCAATGAAGACGGAAACACGGTAGTCATGATAACCCATGACAATTCCATCGCACTTGAAGCCAAAAGGATCATCCGTATCTCTGACGGCAAAGTAGTTTATGACGGAACAGCGGAGGACTATGCTAAACTCATTTAATCTTGCTCTTAAGAGCATCTGGGCAAACAAAATGCGTTCGTTCCTGACGATGCTTGGTATCATCATTGGAGTTGCGGCGGTTATCATTCTGGTAGGAATAGTTAACGGCGAGATGTCCTTTATGACCTCAAGCTTTGCTTCAATGGGAACCAACCGTATCAACGTAAATGTCACAAATCTCAGCTCCCGTTCGGTAAGCGTTGATGAGATGTATGACTTTTATCAGGATAACGAAAAGTATTTTTCACATCTTTCACCTACAGTAAATGTCAGCGCCACTGTAAAGGTGGGTAATGAAAACTCCTCAAACACTTCTGTCACAGGTGTTTCGGAGGACTATCTGGATATAATGGCTTATGATCTTGAGAAAGGCCGTTTCATCCAGTACGCAGACATTGCCTCAAGACAGAAGGTTGCGGTCATCGGACTTTATGTGGCGAAGACCTATTACGAAAGCGCCGCAAAGGCACTTGGACAACGTATAAGCATTAACGGAACAAAATATGAGATAGTGGGCGTTGTTGAACGTCAGACCTCCGAAAGCGACGAGATGAGCGAGGGCGGAAGTGATGATTTCGTTTACATCCCCTACACTGCAGCCGTAAAGCTGTCCCGAAACGGAACCATCAACAGCTACACCTTCACTCTTCATGATGAGTACGTTGAGGAATCCTCAACAGTCACCACTCTCATCGAAGATTTCCTTTACACCATATTTAAAAATGATGACCTGTATAAGGTCACAGCCATGAGCGAGCTCCTGGATTCCATGAACGAGATGATCGCATCCATGTCTCTGATGCTGGGCGGTATCGCAGGAATCTCACTTCTTGTTGCCGGCGTGGGTGTCATGAACATTATGCTGGTATCCGTAACGGAGAGAACCAGAGAGATCGGTATCAGAAAGGCTCTCGGTGCAAAACGTTCCACCATACTTACTCAGTTTGTCATTGAGGCGGCTGTTACCAGTTCCATGGGCGGACTCATCGGCATAGTAGTCGGCTTCATCGGTACTACTCTGGCAGGCAAGTTGATGAACATTGATGCACAGCCCTCCTTAGGCTGGGTCATCGCCTCCTTCAGTATTTCCATCGCCATCGGTCTCATTTTCGGATATATGCCCGCAAGAAGCGCGGCAACCCTGAACCCGATTGACGCACTGAGGTCGGATTAATTATTTAATAGCGCATAAGTCATAGTCGGGACTTATGCGCTGTTTTTTTGATACAATAGATTATATTTTATTTGCGGAGGACTTCATATGCAGGATCTGATAACAGGAACAGTTGCCAAAAAGGCAGACATGATAGCCATGGGAGAGCTGGGGTTCGAATCTCTTGCTCTTATGGAAAACGCAAGCTCAAAGATAGCCATCTACATAAACAGACATTTCACTTACGAGAGGGAAGCCCACATACTTGTCCTCGCAGGTGTCGGCAATAACGGAGCCGATGCAGTGGCTGCTGCCCGCATGCTTAAAGAAACAGGCTATGACCCGGTGGTATGGGTTGTGGGAAAGCTTGAAAAAGCAAGCCGGGAATTTCTTTATCAGATGTTTCACTTTCAGAAGCTTGTCGGAAGAGTAAATCTTTACCGTGTCGGTGATGAGCTTCCGGACTGTGACATTTGCATCGACGGAATCTTCGGCATAGGACTTCACCGCCCTGTAGAAGGTGTTTACAGGAGCTTCATAGAGGAGGCCAATGCTCACACCCGTGGCTTTACCCTTGCCATCGACGCGCCCTCGGGCATCAATACCGACACCGGCGAGCTTCTGGGATGCGGCATAAAAGCGGATGTGACCATCACCTTCGGGAAGAACAAGACCGGACTTATGACCGGGCCCGGAAAAGAATACAGCGGAAAAATCTTTGTTGAGGATATAGGCATCCCGGAGGAGGCTTATACAAGGGCAGAAGAAGAGCTTAACATGGCTTAAACACTTTTAATTACATTAAAAAAGCGGCACGCTATACAAAAATAATTACAAAAAGGCTTAAATTTTTTATTTTTCAGTTTACTTTTCATTTGAATAAGACTAATATAAAACTTATAAAATGTCTTAAAGTAAGGGGAAATTATGAGTGAAAACAAAATAGACATACGTATGCTCGGTGGTTTTTCCATTTCTGTTAACGGACAGTACATGGGACTCGGGCAGAATAACAAAGCAAATTTCTTAAAGCTTATCCAGATCATTCTTTTAAATTATAAGAAGGGCATCTCCAAGAGAGAACTGATCGACGGAGTTTTCGGCTACAAGGATCTTCTTGACGAAAACAACAGCTTAAACAACCTGCTTCATCAGGCAAGAACGCAGCTTAAAAAGAGCGGCGTTCCCGGAAAGCGGTATATCGAAGGAAAGAAAGGTATTTACTACATTGAGAAGCCCGAAGGCTACGAGGTGACTCTTGATGTAAGGACCTACACAGACGATTGCCGCAAGGCTTCAGAAGCCGAAGATGAGGAGACAAAAGCTAAGCTTTACGAGCAGGCTTTCGAGCTTTATAAAGGTGAACTTCTTCCCGAATTTTCCACAGACAACTGGGTTATCGTTGAATCTGTCAAGCTGAAGCATCTCTTCGATGAGCTTGTATTATTCCTCGGTGATTATTACAGAAAAAAAGAAGATTACACCAGTCTCTACAAGCTTTACAGCAAAGCCAGCCAGATTTATCCTGACGGCGGATGGCAGATCAATGTTATCGACGCATTGATCCTTCGCAAGGAATACAAAGAAGCTTATGAGCTCTACAATAAAACAGCCCGTTATTATCTTGATGATCTGGAGGTTCCTCTTCCTGACGACCTTATCAAGTGCTACGAACGCATCTATGATGACATCAAGGTTGTTTCCGATGATATCGAGGAAATCCAGGCCGGTATCCTTGAGCGTGATGCAGCTCTTAAAAACAGTAAGGGCGACAGTCGCAGCCTTGGTTCATACTACTGCGCATTCTCAAGCTTCATCGACGTTTACAATGTTCTCCGTCGTAACCTGGTACGAAGAGGCAACTCCATCTTTATGATGCTTTGTACTCTGGTTGACTACGAAGGAAAACCTATACAGAATCAGGAGAAGCTTTCAGCAAGAGCCGAAGCCTTGAAAAACGCCCTCTATGCAGAACTCAGACAGGGTGATGTTTATACCAAATACAGCTCAAGCCAGTACCTCCTTCTTCTGATAGGTACCAAAAAAGAAGATTGCGGCATAATCTATCATAGAATTTCCAAGAAGCTTAAGGAACTTGCCGGTTCCCGTGCCGAGCTCAAGTACCGCATTGTTTCTCTTGCCGAGATTCCATCGGTTTTGGAGAATGCAAAGAACGCAGACCTTTTATAAGGTCCCGGTATGAAGGATAAACTTCTTATCATTAACCGTGTAAGCCGCCGGTCATTTTTGACCGACACCTTTTTATCCGGCGGCTCTGTATAGATAATTCAGGGCTTGCAGTATGCTGCAAGCCCTTTTTTTGAGGAGGTTTTATGAACGATAAACGTGAAAGCTTTAAATCAAGACTGGGCTTTCTTCTGGTAAGTGCCGGCTGCGCCATAGGAATAGGAAACGTATGGAAATTCCCGTATCTGGCGGGTCAGAACGGAGGAGGAATATTTGTCATATTCTACCTTATCTTCCTTGTGATCATGGGTGTCCCGGTTCTCACCATGGAGCTTGCTGTGGGACGCGCCTCCCGTAAGAGCGCTGTGCTGGCATATAAAAATCTGGAGCCCTACGGCAGTAAATGGCATATTCACGGATGGTTTGCCATTGCCGGTGCTTATATCCTTATGATGTACTACACAACTGTTTCCGGCTGGATGGTTTCATACTTTATGAAATTTGCCGTCGGTAAATTCAACAATATTTCCCTGGATGAAGTAGATTCCGTTTTTGTCGGGCTTCTTTCAGATCCGGAAGAAATGATGATCTGTATGATACTGACAGTTCTGTTGGGTTTCCTTGTATGTTCCTTCGGAATCCAGAAGGGTCTGGAGAAAGTAACAACAGCCATGATGACTGTTCTTCTTGCCCTGATCATTATCCTCGCCGTTCACAGCATTACTCTGCCGGGAGCCGCAAAGGGAATCAATTTTTACCTTGTTCCAAACCTTGAAAGAGTAGCAGAAGCAGGAAACGGAAGTATCCTGAGAGGTCTCGGCTCGGTTGTTTCCGCAGCCATGAATCAGGCGTTCTTCACCCTGAGTCTCGGCGTTGCATGTATGGAGATCTTTGGTTCCTACATGTCTGACCGCTTTACGCTTGTCAGTGAATCAGTAAGGATCTGCGCTCTGGACACTTTTGTTGCTATAGTATCGGGTCTCATCATTTTCCCTGCCTGCTTCAGTTTCAATGTCGACCCCGATGCAGGTCCGAGTCTCATTTTCATGACTCTCCCCAAGGTATTTATGAGCATGACCGGCGGACAGCTCTGGGGTTCACTTTTCTTCCTGTTCATGTCCTTTGCAAGCTTCAGTACCGTAATAACCGTATTCGAAAACCTTCTGTCCACCTCCATTGATAATTTCAACTGGACAAGAAAGAAAGCGGTTCTTATAAACTGCATTTTCATACTTATCACAAGCATACCTTGTGTACTCGGTTACAATATCTGGTCCAATGTTCATCTGATAGGAGCAAGGGACGTTCTTGATTCAGAGGATTTCATCGTATCAAACCTTCTGCTTCCCGGCGGTTCCCTTATATACCTCCTTTTCTGCGTTAGCAAATGGGGCTGGGGCTTTGATAACTATGTAAACGAATGCAACAAGGGAGAGGGCATGAAGATCCATCCGGGCGTAAAACGATACCTTCAGTTCGTACTCCCGATTCTGATCCTTATCATTCTTGTCCGCGGACTTATGTGAGTTTCTTTAAAAAAGTGTTGATTTTACGATATTCTTGTGTTATCTTTGTACCGTATTTATTGACTAGTTGAAAGGAGCAGGCGTTGAGCCCGCTCCTTTTGCTTAAGTTTAGAGGATTTTTATATGCAGGCAAACGGTGATTACACAGTAAGGGTAAAAAAGTATCTCGATGAGATGTGCCCTAAAGAAGGGTATCAGGTAGACAGTGTTACTTTTACACTTGAAAACGGAGAATGGTACCTTAGATCTTTTATTTACCGCACAGACGGAGTTGACATGACTGTAGATGATTGTGCCAGGGTTTCAAGAAAACTGTCAAAGTGGCTCGACAAAGAAGATTTCATTCCTGAGCAGTATATGATGGAAGTATGTTCACTCGGTTTTAAAGACCAGCCTGGAAACGACGATATCATACCGGATACTGCGGCTGATGATAACGCTGAGGAAACCTCAGATGATGGATCAAATGATATTATTACCGGGAGGGGTAAAAACTAATGAATAAAGAACTTAGCGAAGCACTCGATCTACTTGAGAAGGAAAAAGGAATTTCAAAGCAGTCTCTTATAGAGGCAATCGAGCTTTCACTTCAGACAGCTTGCAAGAACCACTTCGGTTCTTCTGATAACATCCGTGTCAGTGTGGATCCCGACACTTGCGATTATTCCGTAATTGCCGACAAAACTGTAGTAGAAGAAGTACTTGATAAAAACACCGAGATCACCCTTGCTGATGCAAGAATGATAGATCCCGGATATACACTTGGTTCCATCGTTCCGGTAAAGGTTGATTCCAAAACCTTCGGACGTATCGCAACGCAGAATGCAAAGGGCGTTATAGTACAGCGCATCCGTGAAGAGGAGCGTAAGGTTCTTTACAACGAGTACTACTCCATGGAGAAGGAAGTTGTTACAGGAACAGTTGACAGAGATAACGGAAGATCCATTATCATCAATTTAGGTAAGGTTGACGGATATCTTTCAGAGAATGAGCAGATCAAGGGCGAAAAGCTCGAGACCAATGACAGAGTAAAGGTATACGTAGTTGAAGTCAAGGATTCTCCTCGCGGACCTCGCGTTATGGTATCCAGAACCCATCCGGAACTCGTTAAGCGCCTTTTCGAAGAAGAGGTTTCCGAAGTAAGAGACGGTATCGTAGAGATCAAGGCTATCTCCCGCGAGGCCGGTTCCAGAACCAAGATGGCTGTTTTATCAAACGATCCTGATGTTGATCCGGTTGGAGCATGTGTAGGTCTCAACGGTTCAAGAGTCAATACTGTGGTAGAAGAGCTTCGTGGAGAGAAAATCGATATCATCAACTATGACGAGAACCCGGCATACCTTATCGAAAACGCTCTTTCACCAGCAAAGGTTATCGCCGTTATCGCGGATCAGGATAATAAAGAAGCCATGGTCATCGTACCTGACGCTATGCTCAGTCTTGCTATCGGTAAGGAAGGACAGAATGCCCGCCTTGCTGCAAAGCTTACGAACTACAAGATAGATATCAAATCAGAGTCCCAGGCTCAGGAGCAGGGTATCTTTGATGAGATGGGTATCGATTATCAGGGCGAAGACTATGAAGATGATGGTGCAGCCGAAGATGATTACGAGTCAGATTCAGAAATGATTTCTGATGAGAGCGAGGAAGTATGACCGGTATGAAGAAACTGCCGGAAAGAACCTGTGTAGGCTGTGGTCAGAAAAAAGAAAAACCTGACCTTATACGTATCGTTCATTCACAGGACGATACCTTCAGCATTGATCCGACCGGCCGGAAAAACGGCCGCGGTGCATATATCTGCAACGACCTTGCATGCTTTGAAAAAGCAATCAAACGCAAGGCACTGGATCGTGCTTTCAAGGTAAGTATTTCTGAAGCTACAGCACAGGCACTCAGAGAGGAACTGATAAAGCTTGATAGATGATAGAATATACGGTCTGCTGGGCTTATGCCAGAGAGCAGGCAAATTGAAAAGTGGCGAGTTCGCAGTGGAAAAATCCCTTAAGGGCGGTAAATCCCAGCTAGTGATAGTTCCCGAGGATGCGTCAGATAACACAAAGAAAAAATTCAAAAATATGACAACCTACAGAAATGTGCCGTATTTTGAATTGGGAACTAAAGACAGGCTGGGGGCACAGCTCGGAAAATCCGAACGGTCATCTCTCAGCGTAGAAGATGAAGGTTTCGCAAAAGCGATGATCAAATATATTGACGGAGGTAATGTGAATGTCAGATGAGAACCAGAAAGAAAATGGATTAAACAGCAAGGAAGCTAAGAAGGAAGAGGCACCAAAGAAGAAAAAGCTTGCTGTGGTTTTCCATTCCCAGAACTCCGCTAATCATAAAAACCATCCACTTGGCGGAAAGCTTTCTTCAGCTAAGGAGCAGGGCGCACGTAAAACCAGATCTGCTGCAGAGTCAAAGGAAAAGGAGCAGCCTAAGAAGACAAGCCCCAACGGAAGACCTCTTCCTCCCGGAACAGCAAGAGTCACACCTCTTCGTGAGCTGAATGAAATTCAGCAGCGTCAGGCCGAAGAAGAAGCAAGGGCCGAGGCAGCACATAAGGCTGCTGAGGAAGAAGCAAGAAAGAAGGCCGAAATAGAGGCTAAGGCAAGAGCTGAAGAAGAAGCAAAGGCTGAAGCAGCACGTAAGGCAGCAGCGGAAGAAACAGCCAGAAAGGCTGAAGCACGTCCTACAGCTTCCATCGAAGGAAGATCCGGCGATCAGAAGCCTCGTATGGACAGAAATACAGGCGACCGTCAGCCGAGAACCGGTTTCGCACCGAGAACCGGTTTCGCACCGAGAACCGACCGTGGCGACAGACCTCAGGGAGGTTTCCATAAGGACGGTGCAAGACCTGCCGGCACAGGTAGACCCGCAGACCGAAGCGGTCAGCAGAGACCGGGACAGAGACCTGCAGGTACAGGCTTCGGCGGTCAGAGACGTACTGACAGTTCAGCTGCAGCTGTAGATATTTCATCAAAGCCAACAGCCAACAGAAATGCGCACAAGCCATCAGACAAGAATTTCGGAAATAAGAATTTCGATAACGAGAGAGCTGAGGCAGCCAAGAGAAATCGTACCAATCGTAAGCAGAATAAGTACACTGCAGAGCAGTCTTACGAGAGAGACGATGAGATGGCAGCACGCAAGAAGAAGACCGGAAAGGGTGCATTTATCAAGCCTGAGGTTGTTAAGCCGGTTGAGGAAGAGATCAAGTCCATCACAATCCCTGAGGTTATCACCATCAAGGATCTTGCGGACAAGATGAAGCAGAAGCCTGCCGACATCATCAAGAAACTCTTCATGCAGGGCCAGATGGTAACTCTCAATACCGAGCTTTCCTATGAAGAAGCCGAGAATATCGCAGTTGATTACGATATCCTTTGCGAGATGGAAGAGAAGGTAGATGTTATCGCCGAGCTTGTTAAGGATGATATCGAAGACCAGGAAGAGGATATGGTATCCAGACCTCCTGTAGTCTGTGTAATGGGTCACGTTGACCACGGTAAAACATCTATCCTCGATGCTATCCGTAATACAAATGTTACCGCAAAGGAAGCCGGCGGTATCACTCAGTCCATCGGTGCTTACCAGGTATCAGTTAATGTTAACGGCGAGGACCGTCTCATTACCTTCCTTGACACACCCGGACACGAGGCATTCACAGCCATGCGTATGCGTGGTGCACAGTCAACAGATATCGCTGTACTTGTAGTAGCAGCAGATGACGGTGTCATGCCTCAGACAGTGGAAGCTATCAACCACGCAAAGGCTGCAAACACTCCTATCATCGTAGCTATCAACAAGATTGATAAGGAAGGTGCAAATCCTGACCGTGTTAAGCAGGAGCTTATGAAATATGATCTTGTTCCCGAGGATTACGGCGGAGATACCATCTGTGTACCTGTTTCCGCAAAGAAGGGTATCGGTATCGAAGATCTTCTTGAGAACGTAGTTCTTGAGGCAGACGTTATGGAGCTTAAGGCTAACCAGAACCGTTCAGCTTACGGTGTTGTTATCGAGGCAGAGCTTGATAAGGGACGTGGTTCCGTTGCCAGACTCCTGGTTCAGAAGGGAACTCTTCACCAGGGTGATGTAGTTGCAGTAGGTTCCGCTTACGGTAAGGTTCGTGCCATGACTGACGATAAGGGCAGACGCATCAAGAAAGCCGTCCCTTCACAGCCATGTGAGATACTTGGTCTCAATACTGTTCCCAATGCCGGTGAGATTTTCCAGGTTAAGGACAGCGAGAAGGAAGCCAAGGCTTATGCTGCTGCTTTCGTAACAGAGAACAAGCAGAAAATGGTTGAGGAATCCAAGAAGAAGGTATCTCTTGATGCACTCTTTGATCAGATCAAGGCCGGCGAGATCAAGGAACTTCCTATCGTTGTCAAGGCTGACGTTCAGGGTTCAGTTGAGGCCGTTAAGGATTCCCTTGAGAAAATCAAGAACGATGAGGTTGCCGTTAAGGTTATCCATTCCGGTGTTGGTGCCATCAACGAATCCGATGTGGTTCTTGCAAGTGCTTCCAATGCTATCGTCATCGGTTTTGACGTTAAGCCTGATGCAACCGCAAAGGAAATTGCAGAGCGCGAGCATGTTGATGTAAGACTTTACAACATTATCTATAAGGCTATCGAAGATATCGAGGATGCCATGAAGGGTATGCTTGCTCCTGTTTATGAGGAGAAGGTTATCGGTCATGCAGAGATCCGTCAGATCTTTAAGGCCTCCGGCGTTGGTAACATCGCAGGATGTATGGTTAAGGACGGTCTCGTGCAGAGAGGTGCCAAGGCCCGTATCATGCGCGGACCAAAGCAGGATCTGGTATTCGAGGGCGAGATTGCTTCCGTAAAGCGTTTCAAGGACGATGTAAAGGAAGTAAAGGCAGGCTACGAGTGTGGTCTTGTATTTGAAGCCTTTAACGAGATCGAGATCGATGATTATGTTGAAGTCTATGTAATGGAAGAGGTTAAGCGTTGAGAAAAAATTCCGTTAAAAATACAAGAATAAATGCCGAGGTCATGAGAGAGCTTTCCGTAGCAATCCGTGACCTCAAGGATCCCCGCATTTCACCTATGGTGTCTGTTACCGGTGCCGATGTAACTCCCGATCTTCAGTATTGCAGAGTTTACATTTCAGTACTCGGCAGCGAGGAATCCCTTAAAAAGACCATGGAAGGCTTAAAGGCCGCCAGTGGTTTCCTGCGTCGTGAACTTGCGCAGACCGTAAACCTCCGTCACACCCCTGAGCTTCAGTTCATTGAGGATCATTCCATAGAGTATGGTGCCCACATGGAAGAGCTCATCAGCAGGGTCGCGAAAGAAGATGCGGAAAAGCATGTTGATCAGGAAGAAGATCCTGCTCAGGATCCTGACACAACAGAAGAAGTATGATCATTGACAGGCAGAGGTGCATCCATGCATTTTCTGCCTCAATTTCTATAGAGGAAAAAGAGTTTGATGAACGAATTTGAAAAGTTGATAGAAGCAGCAGAAAGCATTTGCATTCTCGGACATACAAATCCCGATGGCGATTGTCTCGGTTCCACCCTCGGTACAAAGCTTTATATACAGGAGCGTTACCCTGACAAGAAGGTCAATGTTTATCTCCAGACCGCCAATGAAAAGTTCAGGTTTATGCCCGGTTTCGACGACATTGTACATGTTCCCTCAGACCGTAAATACCAGTTATGCATCATCTGTGACTGTAACGGATATGACAGGGTAGGAGATTTCAAGATCCTTGCTGAGCATGCCGAAAATGTCTATGTTGTGGATCACCACATTCCCGGTAATCAGAAATTCGAAAAGTGCACTATCCGTCCTGAAGCTTCAAGCACCTGTGAGGTTGTTTACGATCTCATGGATGACAGCTTCGTTAATAAGGATGCTGCTTCATGTCTCTATCTCGGAATAGTCCATGATACAGGAGTTTTCAAATATAACTGCACCTCCGGACATACCATGGAGATAGCCGGACAGCTCATGTCCAAGGGAATAGATTTCGGTTCCATAATTGATGATACCTACTACACAAAGACCTATGCACAGCAGCAGGTAATGGGCCGTGTCCTTACGGAAAGTCTTATGATCATGGACAAGAGATGCATAGCCGGATGGCTGACCGCCAAGGACATGAGGTTTTACAATGTCACCTCTAAAGACATTGACGGTATAGTAAGTACCATGCGTGAAACCAGAGGCGTGGACTGCGCTGTCTTCATTTACGAAATGACCAACCAGAATTATAAGGTAAGCCTGAGAAGCAACAACAATATGCTGGATGTTGCAAAGGTTGCTTCTCATTTCGGCGGCGGAGGTCATAAAATGGCAGCCGGCTGCACCTTACAGGGGTCACATTTTGATGTTATAAACAACGTTACAAAGGAGTTGGCAAAACAGCTGGATGCGCCGGGATTCGTATCTAACAGCGCCCAGTAAAAAATAACCAATGGATGGAATTATAGTTGTAAATAAAGAAAAAAACTGGACCAGCTTTGATGTCACAAAAAAGCTCCGCTCAATCCTTCATGAAAAGAAGATCGGCCACACCGGAACTCTTGACCCACTGGCGGAGGGAGTGCTGGTGGTCTGTGCCGGTGCCGCAACAAAGCTTGTGGAAACCATCTCCGGTACCGAAAAAGTTTATAAAGCCGAGATGCAGCTTGGTATGATCACTGATACAGAGGATATAACGGGAACCGTGCTGGAAGAAAAGCCTGTGGAGGTTACCGAAAATGAGGTAAGGGATGCCATAAGTTCTTTCATAGGAACCTATGACCAGATTCCTCCCATGTACAGTGCAAAAAAGATCAATGGCAAAAAGCTTTATGATCTTGCCCGTCAGGGAAAAACCGTTGAACGTAAAGCCAACAGGATCACGGTACATGACATTAACATACTGGATATCCGGCTTCCTTACGTAAAGATGGAAGTGACTTGTTCTAAAGGCACCTACATCAGAACCTTATGTAAGGACATAGGTGAAAAGCTGGGAACAGGAGCTGCCATGACTGCACTGCTCCGCACCAGAGTGGGAAAATACACTCTGTCAGAAAGCCATACCATATCAGAGCTTTCTGAGCTTGAAGAGAAGGGTGAGCTTTATTCTGTTGTAAAACCGCCTATTTTTGTTCCGGAACCGGCAGTTGTTGCATTTGGAAAATTTGATGGAAGCCATAAAGGACACCAACTCATATTTGAAAATATGTTTGCCATTGCGGAAGCTAAGAATTACAAAACCGCTGTGCTGACATTTTCACAAAATCCGGACAATCTTTTTTCCGGAACCAGCAAAACCTCGATTTCCTCAAGTGATGAACATCTCACAAGACTCAGAAACCTTGGCTTTGATTACGTATTTTCATATCCTGTAAACCACGACACCATGAAGGTTCCGGCGGAGTTCTTTTTAAGGGATGTGCTTATCGAAGGCATGAACGCAAAGGATATCGTCGCGGGAACCGACTGCCGGTTTGGTCACAAAGCCCAGGGGGATGCAGACATGCTGATGGCCCTCCAGGATAAATACGGTTATACCGCCCACATCATCAAGAAACGTCAGGTTCTCGATGAGAACGGTAACTCCAGAGAGATATCCAGTACCTTTATCCGCGAAGAGATCCAAAAGGGCAATGTTAAGCTGGCAGCAGATCTTCTCGGAAGACACGTTGCTTTAAGCGGCACAGTCATTCACGGAAAACACTTAGGCTCAACAGTCCTGGGGTTTCCTACGGCGAACATCCTTCCAACCTCAGGAAAGACACTTCCAAAAGCCGGAGTTTATATCTCCAGAGTTCTGGTGGGGCAGGTGCTTTACCGGGGAGTCACCAATATAGGTACAAATCCCACAGTAGCAGCCGATAATCCGGTAAGTATAGAAACCCATATTGTTAATTTCAATAAAGATATCTATGGTCAGAAGATCCGCGTGGAATTTATGGACAGGATACGGGACCAGGAAAAATTTGCATCCCTTGAAGTCCTCAAACACCAGTTGGAAAAGGATGTGGATGCAGCAATGCATTATCCCATGGATTTGTAAAAGCATTGTCAGAGGTCATCCATCTTAAACCGGGTCGCTCCGGCGAAACTGTTGACCGAAAATATCAAAGAAGGACATGCAGACATACCAGACTGCGAAGTATGATATCGACCAGATACTTGGTATCAGCGGTCAACAGAAAGAAAACAAGGAACGTGAACACACGCGATAATAATCAGGGCACTGTCATCTAAGGCAGTGCCCAAATCTATGCCATCATCTTGGCGACTTTCATTTTTTTAGCTCCGAAGGAGCGTGGTCAGATTTTAATCTGATGCTAATGGGATTGGGGATGTGCCTCAACAAGTGAGCATCCTGGGCGCAGGATGCACCACTTGCTACGTTAGTGCGCCAGGTACTGGAGATAGGGTAAATGAATCTTTTGAAGGGGGATTTGTAAGTAGGTTTATAAATTCCCACTTCTGTCAATCCTGCTCAGGTTTTCCTTGTACTACGATTGAGTAATGCTTTAGCGAGAAAGATGAAACAAATTATACTTATCGGTGTACAAATATATCGAACGGTGGAATAATATATAGTAAAGGATATAGGAAGGGAGAAGGATGTAATGAGCTATGAAGAACATATTGGCGAGAATATAAAAAATGTCAGAAAAGATCAAAGTCTTTCTCAACAGCAGCTTGCGGATAGATGTGGCATGTCTAATACTATGATTAGCGAGTACGAAAGAGGCAATAAAATACCTAATTTGATTACGACTGCGAAGATAGCCTCAGCACTCAAAGTAAGTATTGACCGTCTGTACTATGGTGATGAAAATAATGCTTTTATAACCACGGTAGATGACGACGGAAGAAAGATAGTGAATGCTGTGTATCTTTTATGGGATAAAGGAGTGGTTTGGTATCATGAGAATTTGCGCTATTCAGTTCCGCCAACCATGGATGAGAATAATGGATACTTTTTGTTTGTAAGACAATTTCCTGAGCAGATAAAACGCCTTATAGTGAGCTTAAATGATTATAAGGCAAAAAAAGATACTTTTCCGGATCCGGAGGCATATCTGGAGATGATACTTTCGTCTGCCGCTAGCGATATTAATAAAGAGATAGAGAATCAGAAATCTGAAAAGGAAATTAAACACAAGAAATGATAGGGGTGCCATACGTTATTCTATGGTGCTGGGATATATCACTAATTGGGAAAAAATAAATATCAGGGGAGCGATTTTATATGAATAAGCAGCAGCTTGCGGCTAAAATATGGGAATCAGCTAATCAGATGAGATCCAAGATTGAAGCTAATGAATACAAGGACTACATACTGGGCTTTATTTTCTATAAGTTTCTATCTGAAAAAGAGGAAAGATATCTGCTGGGACTTGGCTATACAAAAGAAGATATGGATACAGTAACAGAAGATGATACTGAGGTCATGGAAGATGTTCAGAAGAATATTGGATATTTTATTTCTTATCCAAATCTCTTTTCAACATGGCTTAAGAAAGGTGTGGATTTCAATGTTGCTGATGTAAGGGATGCTCTTTCTGCATTTGAAAGGTGTATTAATCCAATCCAGAAAAAGGTATTTGAGAATATTTTTGAAACTCTAAGTGTTGGCCTTTCAAAGTTGGGAGACACTGCGGCAAATCAGACTAAGGCTATCAGTGAACTTATAAGACTTATTGCTGATATTCCTATGGATGGTAAGCAGGACTATGATGTCCTCGGGTTTATTTATGAGTATCTGATTTCAAATTTTGCGGCAAATGCTGGTAAGAAGGCAGGAGAGTTCTACACTCCTCATGAAGTATCCATTCTTATGAGTGAAATTGTAGCAAATCATTTGAAGGACAGGAGCGAAATTGAGATATTTGATCCTACGTCCGGATCCGGCAGTTTGTTGATCAACATTGGTAAGAGCATAGCTAAGTATCTTGGAGACAGTGACAAGATTAAGTACTATGCACAGGAGTTAAAACAGAATACCTATAACCTGACACGAATGAATCTAGTTATGCGTGGAATTCTTCCGAGTAATATTTTTACTCGGAACGGAGATACCTTGGAGGAAGACTGGCCTTACTTCGATGAAAATGATCGAATTGGAACCTACAAACCTCTTTATGTTGATGCAGTTGTATCTAATCCACCTTATTCACAAAAGTGGGATCCGTCGGACAAAGAGTCTGACCCAAGATATAAAGAGTATGGACTTGCTCCAAAGGGTAAGGCTGATTATGCCTTTCTTTTGCATGATCTTTATCATATTAAGCCCGACGGAATTATGACAATTGTATTGCCTCATGGCGTTTTGTTCCGTGGAGGAGAAGAAGGAACTATAAGGAAAAATCTTATTGAGAACAACAAAATTGATGCAATAATAGGCCTGCCTGCGAATATCTTTTTTGGAACCGGTATTCCTACAATCATAATGGTTCTGAAGCAGAAGAGAGAAAACACAGACGTTTTGATTATCGATGCATCAAAAGGATTTGAGAAAGTAGGGAAAAATAACAAACTGCGAGCTTGTGATATAAAGAAGATAGTTGATGCTGTTATTGGAAGGTTAACTATTGATGGTTTCTCTAGATTGGTAGAGCGAAGCACAATAAGAGAGAACGATTACAATTTAAATATTCCACGTTATGTTGATTCTTCAGAACAGCCGGAGAAATGGGATATATATGCTTCAATGTTTGGTGGAATTCCAAAGACAGAAGTCGATGAACTAGCGGGGTATTGGGATGCGTTTCCTGGTTTAAGAAATGATCTGTTTGTTAACGCTTCTGATCAATATCTGGCTTTTATAAATGCTAATATTAAGAACATTATAAATGACCATGAGGATATCAGATATTTTATATCATCATACAAAGATGCATTTGATGGGCTCGATACATTTTTAGTTCAAGAGTTAATTGATAGACAGGATTCTCTTACAATTGCTGCTGAGGAAGAGGTTATTTCTACAGAGATATTCAAGAGGTTCGAAGGACTTAAACTTGGAGATCCATATGAGGCTTACCAGATTGTTGATGATATGTGGTCTCAAATTTCAATAGATCTGGAAATAATCCAGACAGAGGGACACGATGCTATAAGAAAAGTTGATCCCAACATGGTTACAAAAAAGAAAAATGGTAAAGAGGTAGAAGTACAGGAAGGATATATTGGACATATATTCCCGTTTGAGCTTGTCCAAAAATCCTTGTTGAAGGATCGTAAAGAAGAGATTGGGTCTCTTGATAGAAGATTATCTGAAATATCTTCTGAGTATGAGGAACTTTTGGAGAGCCTGTCAGAAGAGGATAAGGAAGCAGCTTTTGTAAATGAAGACAAAACAGAATTTGTATTCAAGGAAGTTACGAAGGCCATAAAAGATAAAGATGTTGAAGGTGAAACGCTGACAATTCTAAAAAAAGCGGATGCGCTTAACAAGGAAGAGAAGACCCTGAAGAAGCAAATTAAAGACAAGACTGTAGAGCTTGTGCTTGCAACAAAGGACAAAATTGAAAGCTTGAGTGATGCCGAAGTAAAAATGCTATTTGAAAAGAATTGGATTGATCCTATTACTAAAGGAATAGCGGGTATTCCTGCACAGATAGTTAAGAGTCTTATAGCCAGATTGGAAGCGATAGCTGAAAAATATGAGACAACCTACGAAGAAGTGGATAAAGAAATCAAAGACACATCTTCAGATTTAGTTGAGATGTTAGGACTTCTTACGGGTAATGAGTTTGATATGCAAGGTGTTGCTGAGCTCCAAAAACTGTTAGGGGGTGAGTGATATGGCGGATAAGAAACCCCAGATTAGATTTAAAGGATTCGATGACGATTGGGAACAGCGTAAGTTTGACGAAATAGCGCAAAGACAATCTGAAACAATGTTATCTGATGATGATAATCCTTGTGTAGAATACGAAGATGTTATAGCAGAGCAAGGTACATTAAACAAAGATATATTTGCCAAGGGCGTTTATAAAAATGGTATCAGATTCACTTCTGAGGATGTTCTGTATGGTAAGCTGCGACCTTATCTTCACAACTGGCTAAATCCAGACTTTACGGGCGTTGCAGTAGGTGATTGGTGGGTTTTAAGACCGTTAGATGCAGATAAGAATTTCCTTTTTAGATTGTTGCAAACATCAAAATATGATGATGCCGCAAATCAATCATCAGGGACAAAAATGCCTAGAGCTGATTGGAAACTTATATCAAATTTAAAGTTTGAGATACCTGCTTCAATAGAGGAACAGAAAAAAATTGCAGGGGTATTTGACAACCTCGACAACCTTATCACCCTTCATCAGCGTAAGTATGACAAGCTGAAAAATATAAAAAAATCAATGCTTGAAAAAATGTTTCCGAAAAATGGTGAAACAAAACCGGAAATAAGATTTGATGGTTTTACTGACGATTGGGAACAGCGTAAGTTGGGTGACATCGCTGATGTTACTAAACTGGCAGGCTTTGAATTCACTGAACATGTGGTATATTCCGACGAAGGAAACATAATAGCATTACGAGGTTTAAATATCAAAAATGGGCAGTTGATATTAGATGATGTTAAGTATATAGACGGCAGCAATTTTTCAAAATTAAACAGAAGTAAGTTGTTCATTGATGACATCATGTTTACTTACGTTGGAACGGTCGGGGAAGTAGATATTATCAAAGAAAATGACAGGTTTTACTTGGCTCCAAATGTTTCAAGAATAAGAGTACAGAGTGATGATTCCCCGAAGTTCATCAGCCATTATATGCGTACAGAAAGTTTTTATAGACACGTTATTTTTCCACTTATTGCCACGTCATCACAGCCAGCATTAAGTATGGAAAATATACGAAAATTTGAAATATGCTTGCCTAAAAATCGGGATGAACAAGATAGATTATCAGAGTTATTTGATGGTATCGACAACCTTATCACCCTTCATCAGCGCAAGCTGGAGAAACTCAAAAACATCAAAAAGTCGATGCTAGAGAAGATGTTTGTTTAGAAGAGAGGTGTGAGAATGGCAATAATAACTTTATATCATGGAACTCCTGATAAAATAGTCACGCCTACATATGGTAAAGGTGATGATAAACATGATTATGGAAGAGGCTTCTATTTAACAGAGGACATTGAACTTGCCAAGGAATGGGCGGTTTGTCGGCCTAATGAAGAAAATGGATGGGTTCATAAATATGAGTTTGAGACAGAAGGACTGAGCATCCTCGATTTTCAGGAAAAAGATGTGCTTTCATGGCTGGCAGAGTTGATGAAGCATAGAGATGCGGCAGACTCAAAAAGGTATCGGGTTTTATCCAAGAAATTCATTGATAAATATGGTATAGATACATCTACATATGATGTGATAAAGGGATGGAGAGCTAATGCCTCATATTTTTATATAGCTAAAGAGTTTGTGAGAGATAATATTGATATAGATATTCTTGAAGAATTGCTGTCGTTGGGAAGCCTCGGAATTCAATATTGCATTAAAACTGAAAAAGCCTATTCTCATTTGAGAGAGATTCCTGATGATATGAGTATCGTGTTTTATCAGCAGTTTAATGAGAAGTATAACAAGAGAGATATAAATGCAAGACATAAGATGCGGGATTTGGTAGATTCAGATGCAAATAAGGTTACCAAAGTATTCAGCACCTTATTTTGAAGGGAAAAAAGATGCAGGCTTATGCAGAAGATTATCTAAATGAAGTTGTGGAAAATCAGGGAAAGCTGTTTGATTTTGTCGCTCAGACTTTTCCGGATAAGGACACTAAGGATTTTATTGAAGCATATATGCTTAGTAAAACCAGAAAGAGTATAGACCAGGGAAAGGCCTATGTTAATACTATGGATGCAAAGTCATTATGGGATTATTTTACTAGCACAGAGGATTACTCACTTAAGGCCGGGAAAGCTATGGATGGTTTCATGCCGGACTGGATGGGAGAATTCTATGCATATTATCAGTGGTATTATAATTTGCCAAGCTCAGAAGTAGTAAAAAGAGTCCCTGTTGATTTTTTGGTCAAAGCTTATCATGGTTTACATGATCTTGAGCTTGATCTTGCTGTTAAGAAGGTTGGTGATTCAAGGTGATTATTATAGGATTTCACAATCCTGATGAGGAATATGGCTTTCTGAGTAACTGGTACCTATCAAACTTTTCAGTTTTGGGCGTAGAGTATTCTTCTATGGAACAATATATGATGCATCAAAAAGCAATTTGCTTTCATGATGACGCCATTGCTGCTGAAATACTAAAGATACATGACGTGTCGCAGATAAAGCAGTTGGGGCGACTTGTTTCTGGATATAATGACAATGTATGGAATGGCGTTAGGCAGATCGTTGTTTATGAAGGACTAATTGCAAAGTTTTCACAGAATGATGAGCTTAGAAAGAGACTAATTGATACTGGTGATTCAACTCTTGCAGAGTGTGCGGTTAAGGATAAGATATGGGGAATAGGATTATCAATGACTGATCCAGACCGCATGGACATCGCAAAATGGAGAGGTCAAAATTTGCTGGGCTATGCGCTTATGATGGTTCGGAGTAGATTACAGGCGTAGTCTTTTTTACTATTTAGTGAGTAGCGGGGTAGTAGAGTATGGCATTTAATAGTGAAGCCGAATTTGAAGATGCACTTATAAGTTTACTTACGAGTACTTATGGCTGGGAAAAGCAGGTGCTTGAATATAAAACAGAAGAAGAACTGTTGCATAATTGGGCGGATATATTGTTTGAAAATAACAGAGGTATCGACAGACTTAATGATTATCCACTTACGGATGGAGAAATGCAACAGATTGTCGAGCAGATAAACCTCTTAAAGACCCCTCTTAGGATAAATAGTTTTATAAATGGCAGGAGTGTGGCAATTACAAGAGATAACCCTGATGATACAGCGCATTTTGGAAAAGAAGTGTCGCTGAAGATATATGACAGACAGGAAATTGCTGCTGGTCAGAGCCGCTATCAGATTGCAAGGCAGCCTAAATTTAAAGCAAAGAATTCAATATTTCCGGATAGGAGAGGAGATTTTGAACTCCTTATCAATGGAATGCCTGTAATTCATGTTGAGTTAAAGAAAAGCGGGGTCCCTATTTCTAATGCTGAGGGTCAGATAGAGAAGTATGCACATGAAGGTGTGTTCACCGGATTATTTGCGCTTGTTCAGATATTTGTAGCAATGAATCCGGAGGAAACTCAGTATTATGCAAATCCTGGCCCTGAAGGGAATTTTAATCCTGATTTTTATTTCCATTGGGCGGATTTTAATAATGAGCCAATCAACAATTGGAAGGATATAGCTTCAACTCTACTATCGATACCATTGGCGCATCAAATGATAGGATTTTACACTGTTGCGGATGAAACTGATGGTGTGCTAAAAGTTATGCGGTCATATCAGTACTATGCTGCTAATAAAATATCTGACAAAGTATCTAAGCATAAAGGCAGATGGGGCGAGACTGATCAGTTAGGAGGATATATTTGGCATACTACAGGAAGTGGTAAGACGCTGACTTCTTTTAAATCAGCTCAGCTTATTGCCAATTCAAAGGATGCTGATAAGGTAGTATTTCTGATAGACAGAATAGAACTAGGCACTCAGAGTGCAAAGGAATATAAAGGTTTTGCAGAGGCTAACGAGTTTATACAGGAAACAGAGGACACGGAAGTTCTTATTTCTAAACTTAAAAGCGATGATTCCAGCAATACTCTTATTGTTACTTCGATTCAGAAAATGAGTAATATCAAATCTGACGCAGAGGTAAAACTTAAAGCTGAAGAACTGCAGAAAATAGTAGATAAACGAATAGTGTTTATCGTTGACGAATGTCATAGGTCTTCATTTGGTGACATGATGCAGACTGTGAAACATACGTTTAAGAAAGCATTGTTCTTTGGTTTCAGCGGGACACCAATCCAGATAGAAAATGAGAAAAAAGGTAACACCACGGCAGATGTATTTGGAGATGAGCTGCATAGATACAGTATTGCAGATGGAATCAGAGACAAAAATGTATTGGGATTTGATCCTGATAAGGTCCTTACATTTAAAGAGAAGGATGAAAGGGAGGCAGTTGCGCTTGAAAAGGCTAAAGCAAAAACTGTATCTGAAGCATTAAGTGATCCCCAAAAAAGCGATGTCTATTATAAGTATATGCAAGATGTTTCAATGGCAGGACACCTTGAAAAAGATGGCAAATATGTTCCTGGCATAGAAGACTATCTATTGGAAAATGGCCAATACCGAACTGAAGAACATCAGAAGATGGTCGTAAATGACATATTGGACAATTGGCTCACAATAAGTCATGCAGGTAAGTTCCATGCTATTTTTGCAACATCAAGTATTCGAGAAGCATGTCAATACTACGAGAGAATAACAGAAGAAGATCCTGATCTGAAAGTTACAGCTCTTTTCGACCCAAGTATTGATAACAATGGTCAGAACGCCATAGAAAAAGAAGATGCATTAGTAAAGATAATAGAAGACTATAATGCTCGATACAAGCAGACGTATACCATACCAACCTGGGGCAAGATGAAAACAGATATTCAAAATAGGCTTGCACACAAGAAACCATATGAAAGAATTCAATTTAGTCCTGACGAGCAGATTGATTTGCTGATTGTCGTAGATCAGATGCTGACAGGGTACGATTCGAAGTGGATAAACGCTTTATACCTAGATAAAGTTCTAAGATATGAGAACATTATTCAGGCTTTTTCCAGAACAAATAGACTGTTTGGGCAGGATAAACCTTTTGGAACTATCAAGTATTACAGGGCTCCTTACACAATGGAGCGAAATATAGATGCTGCTGTAAAACTGTATTCAGGGGATAAACCCTTGGGGATGTTTGCAATAAAGCTGGACAGGAACCTTGAAAATATGAATGCTGTTTATCTGCAGATAAAAAACCTGTTTGAATCGGCAGGTGTCAATAATTTTGCAAAACTGCCGGATGAAACCAGTGAGAGAAAGCAATTCGCCAAGCTTTTTATTGCATTTAATGAGTATCTCGAAGCAGCAAAAGTGCAAGGATTTATATGGGACAAGTTGACATATGAGTTTGATGTTCCAGGAGAGCAGCATAAAACTATTTCTCTTGAATTGGATGAAAATACATATAAAGTTCTTGTGCTTCGATATAAAGAACTCTTTGGTGGAGGTACAGGGCCAAAGGGATTAGATACTCCTTACGAGCTCAAAGGGTATCTTACGACAATAGACACCAAAGAGATTAATTCTGAGTATATGAACTCACGCTTTGAGAAATATAGGAAGGCGTTGGAAACAGGTGATAGTGAGGCTAGGGAAGCGGCTAAGCAGGAACTGCATAAGACCTTTGCTTTATTGTCATTTGATGAGCAGAAATATGCTAATATCCTTTTGCATGACATAGAGACCGGAGATGTTGAGATACTTGAGGGAAAGTCTCTTAGGGATTATATCAATGAGTATATGGAAGCGGCTAAAAACGATCAGATCCATAAGGTGGCTGTCTCTATAGGCGTCGATGAGACTATGCTTAGAGATATGATATCTTTGAATCTTAATGAGAGTAACATTAATGAGTTTGGTAGATTCGATGCTTTGAAGGCAACTGTTGATATTAGCAGAGCCAAGGAATACTTTGAGAGAATTAGTGCCTATGCTGAACAACTTGTCAGCGTAAAGCTTCCAATACCAAAAGTCAGGATGCGTGTCGATAAGCTATTGAGGGATTTTATTATTATGGGAGGCGTAGACATAATGGTAGAATCTGACTTCTCAAGCTATGGAAAGGCAATTAGTAAGGATCAGTTCTTTAGCGTTGATGGTGTGGCGGCATTTAGTAATTCAGAATGGACATATTATTTTAGTGATGACTACAAATTATTAAATGAAAGCTATTGTGGCAAGTGGATGTATTTCTATAGTGAGATAGACTTTGCTAAACATATATGCTTGAAGGCAATACTCGAAGGAGCGTGCTTGGAAGCTAAGCATGCTAATGGATCAGGCGGTGTATGTTGCTTTTATATTAATGGCAACGACTCAGAAGCACATAAAAAGCTTATCCGTTTCCTTATGGATAATGAGCTTATTAGAAAGACATCAGAAGGAAAGTATTATAATATTTCTTTCAAATATGACTCACAAACACATAATGGCGAGTATGGGTCAGATTTCCAAGCAGAAATTAAGCTTGATGATTTTGTTGATTTAAAGACCGGAGAATGGAAGTAGTATTTATAAACCACCAGAAGAACAGGATTCTTCCGGTTGTTTTTGATACCGAAAGCTGTTGATGAGATAAACTGTAGTGGAATTTAAAATTACACTTCACGCAATCAGAAGGCTAAACTGTTGGCCGAAAATATCAATTGACAAGTCTCATAGCTTCTGTTAAAGTACATGAGTATGCGCGTTGGCATGGTTCTTCGAAACTCCTTTCGGGAACTCTGTTAACGTAAGTTTATCACGAGAGATCGTGACAGTTATTTTAGGAGGAATTAAAAATGATTTCTAAGGAAAAGAAAGCAGAGCTTATCGCACAGTACGGACGCAAGCCTGGTGACACAGGTTCACCTGAAGTTCAGGTTGCAATTCTTACAACAAGAATCAACGAGCTTACTGAGCACCTTAAGAAGAACCCTAAGGATCACCACTCAAGAAGAGGACTTCTTATGATGGTAGGTCAGAGAAGAGGACTTCTTCAGTACCTTGCTAAGACAGACCTTGAGGGATACAGATCACTCATCGAGAAGCTCGGTATCAGAAAGTAATTTTGATAAAGAAGAGCGGAGATTTTTTCTCTGCTCTTTTTCTTTATTAAGAAATCACTTAAAAACAGTCGACCAAACTTAGAGAATCTGTTAAAATCTGTATGGTGATCATCAAATGAGAAATCAGAGATTTTAGTTTTCTTTAAGAAGGTCAGATCAAAAAACCAAACGACAGGAGAGATATCCGAGATCACTGATGAGATTCCGGCTCATATTAAGACTATGAAACAGGGTCCCATCAGTGTTTTTGGACCTCCCTGTCAGAATAATGGAGGTAAATAATGTACAAGAGTTATTCAATGGAACTCGCCGGCAGAACACTTACCGTTGATATCGGTCGTGTTTGTGCTCAGGCAAACGGTGCAGCACTTATGCACTATGGCGATACAACCGTTCTTTCAACATGTACCGCTTCAGCCGCTCCAAGAGACGGCATTGACTTCTTCCCTCTTCAGATCGAGTATGAGGAGAAGATGTATTCAGTTGGTAAATTCCCGGGTGGATTCAAGAAAAGAGAAGGCCGTGCAGGTGATAATGCTATCCTTACATCACGTGTTATCGACCGTCCTATGAGACCTCTTTTCCCTAAGGATTTCAGAAATGACTGTCTCGTTGACAACCTGGTTATGTCAGTTGATCAGGATTGCTCACCTGAGCTTCTTGCAATGCTTGGTTCATCCCTTGCAACAGCTATCTCAGATGTACCTTGGGACGGTCCATGTGCATCAACACAGGTTGGTATGATCAACGGTGAATTCATCATCAATCCTACCAATGCAGAGAAGGCTGTTTCAGACCTTGCTCTTACAGTTGCTTCAACCCGCGACAAGGTTATCATGATCGAAGCAGGTGCAAACTGCATTTCCGATGACAAGATGATCGAGGCTATCTACAAGGCTGACGAGATCAACAAGCAGATCATCGGATTCTTCGATTCCATCATCGCAGAGTGCGGAAAGAAGAAGATGGAATATGTCAGTGCTGCAGTACCTGAAGAGGTATTTGAGAAGATCAAGTCCATCGTTCCTCCTGAGGAGATGGAAACAGCAGTATTCACTGATGACAAGCAGCAGAGAGATCTCAACATGGCTGAGGTTACAAAGAAGCTTGAAGAGGCTCTTGCAGAAGACGAGGAAGCTCTTGCTATCCTTCCTGATGCCATCTATCAGTATGAGAAGAAGACCGTTCGTAAGATGATCCTCAAGGATCACAAGAGACCGGATGGTCGTAGAATCGACGAGATCAGACCTCTTGAAGCTGAGGTAGACCTTATTCCAAGAGTACACGGTTCTGCTATGTTCAAGCGTGGACAGACTCAGATCCTTGATATCGTAACCCTTGCTCCTCTTTCAGAGGTTCAGAAGGTTGAGGAACTTAACGAGTACATCACAGAGAAGCGTTACCTTCACCAGTACAACTTCCCGGGTTACTCAGTAGGTGAGGCTAAGGCAAGCCGCGGTCCGGGACGTCGTGAGATCGGTCACGGAGCACTTGCTGAGAGAGCACTCCTTCCTGTACTTCCTTCAGTAGAAGATTTCCCATATGCTATCCGCGCGGTTTCAGAGACAATGGAGTCTAACGGTTCTACATCAATGGGTTCAACCTGTGCGTCCTGCCTCTCACTTATGGCAGCCGGCGTTCCTATCAAGGAGCCTGTAGCAGGTATCAGCTGCGGTCTTGTAACCGGTGATACAGATGATGATTATCTGGTTCTTACAGATATCCAGGGTCTCGAGGATTTCTTCGGCGACATGGACTTCAAGGTAACAGGTACTCATGAAGGTATCACAGCTATCCAGATGGATATCAAGATCCACGGTCTTACAAAGGATATCGTAACAGAAGCTATCAAGAGAGCACATGAAGCACGTCTTTTCATCATGGACGGCGTTATGAAGGATGCTATCGCAGAGCCTCGTAAGGAGCTTTCACCATATGCACCTAAGATCATCACCATCCAGATTGATCCTGAAAAGATCGGCGATGTTATCGGCAAGCAGGGTAAGACCATCAATGCAATCATTGATGAAACAGGTGCAAAGATCGATATCGACGATAACGGTATGGTTTCCATCTCCGGCATTGACCTTGCAGCTCTTGAAAAGGCTAAGAAGATCGTTGAGTCCATCGTTAATGAAATCGAGCCTGGACAGATCCTCACAGGTAAGGTTGTACGTCTTATGAACTTCGGTGCATTCGTACAGTTAAGCCCTAACAAGGACGGTATGGTTCACATCTCAAAGCTTGCTGATGGAAGAGTTGATAAGGTTGAGGATGTTGTAAACATCGGCGATGAGGTTACCGTAAAGGTACAGGAAATCGACAAGATGGGCAGAATCAATCTCACCATGAGACCACAGGATCTTAAAGATTGATAAAAATAAAAAATAAGCAGGGACTGGCAACAGTCCCTTCTTTACATTTAGGAGAACAAAATGAAGATCAGAACACGATACGCTCCGTCACCAACCGGAAGAATGCATGTTGGTAATTTAAGAACTGCACTGTATGCTTACCTCATTTCAAAGCACGAGGACGGCGATTTCCTTCTCAGAATAGAAGATACAGACCAGGAGCGTCTTGTTGAAGGTGCGGTAGACCTCATTAACAGAACCCTTGCCGACACAGGACTCATTCCTGATGAGTCACCTGATAAGCCGGGTAATTGCGGACCTTATGTTCAGTCAGACCGTGTTAAGTCCGGCATCTACATGGATTACGCAAAGCAGCTCGTAAACGAGGGCAAGGCTTACTACTGCTTCTGTACAAAGGAGCGTCTTGAAACTCTGAAGACAACCGTTAACGGCGAAGAGATCATGCACTATGATAAGCATTGTCTCAGCCTTTCAAAGGAAGAGATTGAAGAGAACCTCAAGGCAGGAAAGCCTTATGTTATCCGTCAGAATAACCCAACAGAGGGAACAACCTCTTTCCATGACGAGCTTTACGGAGATGTCACAGTAGACAACTCTGAGCTTGATGACATGGTACTTATCAAGTCCGACGGATTCCCTACTTACAATTTTGCCAATGTTATCGACGATCATCTTATGGGTATCACTCACGTTGTCCGCGGCAATGAGTATCTGAGCTCAAGCCCTAAGTACAACCGTCTTTATGATGCATACGGATGGGAGATTCCCAAGTATGTTCACTGTCCGCTCATTACAGATGAAAACCACAAGAAGCTTTCAAAGCGTTCAGGACATTCTTCTTTTGAGGACCTCATCGACCAGGGCTTTGTTGCAGAGGCAGTTGTTAACTTCGTAGCTCTTCTCGGCTGGTCACCGGATGACAATGAGGAGATCATGTCTCTTCAGGATCTCATCCGTAAGTTTGATTACACCCGTATCTCCAAGAGTCCGGCGGTTTTCGACATGGGCAAGCTTCGCTGGATGAACGGCGAGTATATCAAGGCTATGGATTTCGATAAGTACTATGAGAGAGCGCTTCCTTTCATTCAGGAAACCATTAAGAAGCCTCTTGACTTCAAGCATATCGCTACCATGGTTAAGACCCGTATCGAGATCTTCCCGGATATCCCTGAAATGATATCTTTCTTTGAGGAAGTTCCTGAGTACGAAAATGATCTTTATGTAAATAAGAAGTCTAAGACAAATCTTGAGAACTCACTTCAGCTTCTTAAGGATGTGCTTCCTCTTCTTAAAGCTCAGGAGGATTACTCCAATGATGCGCTTTTCGCACTTCTTTCGGAGTACGGCAAGGAGAAGGAGCTTAAGACTGGTTTTGTTATGTGGCCTATCCGTATCGCTCTTTCCGGTAAGCAGATGACTCCTGCGGGTGCTACCGAAATCATGGAGGTTCTCGGAAAGGACGAGTCTATCAAGAGACTTGAGGCCGGAATCGCAAAGCTTGAGGGGTAGTGTTTTTACCGCAGGGTTTTGAAATGGGTCAAGAAAATGCAAGGGACGTGTGACGGCCCACGAAGTTGAAAGAACATCCTGCTCCTTATGTTCGCCCCAGCTGCACTCTGTGCATCTGGTTCGTACATAAGGAGCAGGATGTTCTTTCAGTTCCAAGGAGAAAATGCCATCAAAATGCGCTACGCGCAGGCATTTTCGTTTGATTTCGGCTTACGCCGAAACAGCCTCGCCGCCTGGGGGCATCAGCATTTCTTACGAAACGCTGATAAAGCAAGCCTAGCCACCCATCCCTTGCATTTTCTTTCACATTTTCTCTTAATTTACAAAAAAAAATATTCTATTTTCGCCACAGCTTAACTGTTTTAAATGTTGTTAATCGTCTTCTCACAAATTTCTTTTTTCGTATATAATCGTTAATATTTTATCTTTGTCTTATATGCTATTATAGTCTCGTATATTTTTTCGTCCTTCCAAAATTCAAAGGACAGATTGGAGTATGTATGGAATTCTTTTTATTATTTCCTTTTTTAGTTATTCTTTTTCTTATTTTGAGTAGCTGCATTAAAGTTGTACCTCAGGGGTATGCTGTTAATGTTGAGCGTCTCGGAAAGTATCATGACACCTGGCATGCGGGACTTCACTTCAAGATGCCTGTCATCGACAGGGTTTTCCGTAAGATATCACTGAAAGAGCAGGTTTGTGATTTTGATCCGCAGCCTGTAATCACAAAGGACAATGTTACCATTTCCATCGATTCTGTTGTTTACATGACAGTTTTTGATCCTAAGGCTTATCAGTATGGTATCGAAAATGCCATGAGCGGTCTTGCAAATCTTACAGCTACAAATCTTCGTTCCATCGTAGGTGAGATGGAGCTTGATATGACACTTTCGGGAAGAGACATCATCAACAGCAAGATGCAGATGGCTCTTGATACAGCTACCGATCCATGGGGTATCAAGGTCACAAGAGTTGAGGTTAAGAACATTCAGCCACCTCGTGAGATTGAGGAGGTTATGACCAAGCAGATGAGAGCTGAGCGTGAGAGACGTGAGACTGTCCTTCAGGCAGAGGCTCATCAGGAGTCTATCGTTAAGAGAGCAGAGGGTGACAAGAGGGCTAAGGTTCTTGCGGCTGAAGCTGAGAGAGATGCCCAGATCGCCATCGCTCAGGGTAAGGCTGAGTCTGTAAAGCTTGTTTACAGGGCTGAGGCTGAGGGTCTTGAGATGCTTAAGTCTGCCAATGTTAATGACACTGTTCTGAAGCTTCGCGGTCTTGAGGCACTTAAGACTGTTGCTGACGGTCGTGCAACAAAGATTTTCCTTCCGACAGATATTTCTGCAACCGTTTCTTCACTTGGAGCTCTTACAGAGGCTGTTGGAATCGGTGATTACACAAAGATCGACAGAACCCCAAAGGAGTCTGCGCAGCGTCCGGTTGATCCATGTCTGAATGAAAACAGCACTCCGATCACTCTGGAGGCTGCCGGAAAGTCAAACCAGATTGCAGACGACATTGAGCACAGAGGATAATATTTAGAAAAATAAATCCAGTCTGAAATGGAAAGCCAGAGCCGGATGCCCTCCGGCTCTGGCTGGACTTTTTATTATTTATAAAATCAAATATGAGGAGAGTAGTAAATGAAAAATTTCAATAACAGCGGCCCGGGAAATGGGCCCGGAATGCCGCACATAGATATGCCGGATCCGAAAAAGGCGAAGGAAACAGCCGGAAAGATCTTTAAGATTCTAGCATTGATTATCGTGGTCTTCGCAGCCATAAGCTTTGTTTCCTCGGGTCTTTACAGAGTTTCCGAGCAGGAACAGGCAGTTGTTACAAGATTCGGTAAGGTTCAGGACGTTAAGACCGCAGGAATGTATTTCAAAATTCCATTCATCGATACGGTTCATCTGGTTCGCACAACTACCTACGGAATTCCGATTGGTTACAGGGTGTACGACGAAAACACCGGAGAAAACGGAAGAGCCGAATCACTTACCGAGCAGTCTCTCATGATCACCTCGGATTTCAACTTTGTAAACACCGATTTCTATATCGAGTATCGCGTGTCGGATCCGGTGAGTTACCTTTATAATTCAAGTAATCCAAAAGCAATTCTTGAGAACCTTGCCCAGGCAGCCATCCGTACCATTGTTTCCAACTATAACGTTGATGATGTCATGACTACCAGCAAGAACAAAGTACAGTCTGATGTCCGTGATTCTCTGGTAAGCGCCCTTTCAAAATCAGACATCGGTCTTGAGGTTGTTAATGTCTCCATCCAGGACGTGGAACCGCCAAACCAGCAGGTTATGTCTGCCTTCAAGGCTGTTGAAAACGCAAAGCAGGGCTCTGAGACTTCCATTAACAATGCAAATAAGTATAAGTCAGAACAGCTTCCCGCAGCCGAGGCCAATGCCGACAAGATCGAAAAACAGGCAGAGGCAAAGAAGGAAGCCAGAATAGCGGAGGCTCAGGGACAGGTTGCCAGATTTAATGCCATGTACGATCAGTACAAGCTTAACCCCCTCATCACCAAGCAGCGTTTATTCTATGAGACAATGGAGGATGTTCTTCCGAGTCTTAAGGTCATAATCGATGACGGGGGCACCCAGACCATGCTTCCTCTCGAAAGCTTCACATCAGAAAGCCGCACTAATGTCGTAAACCATTCTGAAAGCACAACTGCAGCTGCGGATACAGATACAAATGCAGCTTCAGCAGAAGAAAACCTGACCGGAGAGGAGAGCAACTCATGAAGAAAACCTTTAACATAATAAGAGCTGTCCTTGTGGTCATACTGCTTTGCTTTTTATTTCTGTCCGGTACAGCCTTTTATACTGTAAATCCCAATGAATACGGTGTTGTAACCCATCTTGGAAAGATCACAAAGGTAAGCACCGAAGCCGGTCTTTACACCAAGCTTCCTTTCCTGGAGAGCGTCCGTTACATCCCGAAGGACCTTCAGATTTACGATATCCAGCCTTCAGATGTCATCACAAAGGACAAAAAGTCCATGATTGCGGATGACTTCATCTTATGGAAGGTTACAGATCCCGTAAAGTTTACCCAGACTCTCAATGCCTCCACCAGAGCAGCAGAGGATCGTGTCGGTGTAGCAGTTTACAATGCCACAAAGAACACAATTTCCTCAATGTCTCAGGACGAAGTCATTGCTGCAAGAGGCGAGCAGCTTACGAAGCTAATAACAGAGGATTCCAATTCCGACATCGGCGGCTACGGCATTACCATCACCGAGGCTAAGATCAAGGCACTCGACCTTCCAGACGACAACAAGGAAGCCGTTTACGAGCGAATGATCTCCGAGCGCCAGAATATCGCTGCCTCCTACAAAGCACAGGGTGACAGCCAGGCCCAGAAGATCCGAAACGACACCAACCGTCAGGTAACCATCATGGAAGCAGAGGCAAAGAAGCAGGCTGCCATCATCGAAGCAGAGGGTGAAGCAGAGTACATGAAAACCCTCGCCGAAGCCTACAACACCACTGAGAAGGCGGAATTCTACAATTATATCCGCTCCCTCGACGCCCTCAAGACTTCCCTCAAAGGTCGCGGCGACAAAACCATAATCCTCGATAAAGATTCTGAACTCGCAAAAATCCTATACGGTACAGACCTTCGATAAACCAGGGATGCCCGCCGGGGCTAACCCGTATGGTCGAAATTCAGACCATAGGAGATTTCCGAAGCTCATGGTACACTATGTGCCATGAGCTTTTCTAATGAACAAATTCAGGCAATCAATCACATAAACGGGCCCGCCATGGTGCTTGCGGGTCCCGGCTCCGGAAAAACCACAGTCATCACTCAAAGACTCCTGAACCTCTTATCCTTAGACATTCCCTCAGAAGACATTCTGGTGATCACCTTCACAAAGGATGCCGCTCAGGAAATGGAAACGAGATTCAATAAACTGGCAAAAGAGAAGGGCCGCGAAGGACACCGGATCACCTTCGGAACCTTCCATTCGGTATTTTTCTTTATTCTGCGGCTCAGGTACAACCTGTCCTTCAAAAACATAATAAGCGACAGAACAAAGGTAAGGATCCTTCGTGAACTTACCATGCAGGAGCATATTGACAGCTCCTATGATATGGATTTTTTCAGACTGCTTCTGTCCGAAATCTCCAAATTCAAATCCCTGGGGAAGAATACCTCAGGCTTCACCTCAAAACTCATTGATACGGACAAATTCCTCCGCATCATAGAGCAGTACCGACAGGAGCTCCGGACACAGCGGCTGGTAGATTTTGACGATATGCTGCTTTTATGCCACGAACTGTTTCTGAGGGAACCCGGGGAACTCAGGAAATGGCAGAAAAAATACCGCTTCATTCTCGTTGACGAGTTTCAGGACATCAGCCCCGTACAATATGAGATAGTTAAAATGCTGGCGGCTCCCGAAAATAACCTTTTCATAGTGGGAGACGATGACCAGTCCATCTATCGCTTCAGGGGTGCCGAACCCTCCATCATGCTGGGCTTCGGTAAGGATTATCCCGACGCAAAACAGATCTTTCTCTCAAACAATTACCGTTCAAGGCAGGAAATCGTAAATTTTGCGAAAAAAGTCATCAGCCACAATAAACAGCGCTTTTCAAAAGATATCCGGGCGGTGAACGGACCCGGAGGAGTAACATTATGCTACAGGACAAAGGACCCGCTTAACGAATACCTGCAGGTACTTGAAAATATTAAAAAGGAGCTTGGAACCGGAGTTCCGCCTGAAGAAATTGCAGTTCTTTTCAGAACAGAGCTTTTGGTGCATCCCCTATTGACCGAGCTTTCCAAGCTTCAGATTCCCTATACATTAAAAAACAAGGTTAAAAATATCTACGACAGCAGCACCGCCCGGGACATTATCTCCTATATAAAACTGTCCCTGAATATGGGTTCCCGGGCAGATTTTCTCAGGATAATGAATAAGCCGCTCCGCTATATCTCAAGAAAGGCCCTTGACCACCGGGACATGAGCTTTGACAAGCTGAAGCGGTATTACTCTTCATCCTCCGAAATGCTCTATAGGATTGACCTGCTCATGAGAGATCTTACTGCTATAAGGAGACTCCCTACGGTAGCGGCCATTATCTATATCCGAAAAAAAATCGGTTATGACCGGTTTATAGAGGATAATGCAAGAGAGAATCATATTAATCCCGAAAACGTAAATGCTATAATGGATGAGATAGAAACTTCATCCCGGCACATTTCCGACAAAAAAGAATGGCTTGATTTCGTTGAAAATTACGGGGAAGAGCTTGCGAAAAAGCAGGACGGATCCGACAAGGGCATCCATCTCATGACCTTCCACGGCAGCAAAGGACTGGAGTTTGACATCGTTCATCTTGTGGATATAAATGAGACAATTGTCCCCTACCGAAAGGCAGTTTCAAAAGAAGATATCGAGGAGGAGCGCCGCGGTTTTTATGTAGCCATCACCAGAGCGAGAAAAGAGCTTCACATTTATTTCACAGATCAAAGATATAGTAAAAACTGCAGTCCAAGCAGATTTCTGCTGGAAGCAATGAAATAATTTCAGGAGGAATTATGGATCGTTTGAAAATACTTGTTGTAGATGATGAAGACAGAATGAGAAAGCTGCTTTCGGACTTTCTCAAAATAAAGGACTTTGAAGTAATCGAAGCCGCTGATGGGGAGGAAGCCATCGATAAATTTTTCTCCATAAAGGATATAGCACTTATCATTCTTGACGTTATGATGCCGAAAATGAACGGCTGGGATGTACTTAAAACAGTGAGAGAACACAGCAAGGTTCCTGTGATAATGCTTACGGCCCGTTCTGAAGAGTCGGATGAGCTTAAAGGCTTTGAATACGGTGCGGATGAATACATCTCGAAACCCTTCTCGCCAAAGATACTTGTGGCCAGAGTCGAAGCAATACTGCGAAGATCCGGCATGAATCAGGACGATGTGATAGATATAGGCGGCATAATCATTGACAAATCCGCCCATTCCGTAAAGATAGACGGGAAGGAGATTGAGCTTAGCTTCAAAGAATATGAACTCCTGGTTTATTTCATAGAAAACAAGGGCATAGCTCTTTCCAGAGAAAAAATCCTTAATAACGTATGGAACTACGACTATTTCGGAGATGCCAGAACCATCGATACTCATGTAAAGAAGCTCCGTGCCAAGATGGGAGATAAGGGCGACTACATTAAAACCGTGTGGGGCATGGGCTACAAGTTTGAGGCGTAATGAGTAAAATCAGTTCTCTCAGACAGACTATCACATCCGGAGCATCGATAATTCGTTATGAAATATCCGGAAACTGCTTTATGACAAGACTTCGGTTCTGAGAAAAACCCGGAATGGAGATTTAGATGAACAAAAACTCTATCCTGAAAAAAAGCATAAAATGGCGGTACACCTGCATTTTTATCTGCATTATCGCCGCCATACTGGCTGCCATTCTTTTGACCAACACCTTCCTTCTGGAAAGGCTTTATACCAAAGAGAAGATCACTACCCTTGAGACAGCCTATGAAAATCTGAACAATATGCTGAGCAGCAATAACGATGACAACATTGCCTCAAAGCTTTTCCCCTCAGACTACGACAGTTCAGATCCCGAAACCGAAACAACCGCCACTAAATATCTCAAAGAGCTTTCTGAAACTAACAATGTCAATGTTATCATCATGGACACAAAAACCGACCGGATATTCTCCACCTTCGGAGACCTTAATTTCCAGCTTCGGAAGCTTAATCAGTACATTCTCGGAAACAGATCCGGCATTACGGCTGAAGTGGTCAGAAAATTCGACAACTATTCAATTGAAAGAAATGTTGATAACCTGTCAAAGAACACTTACCTTGAAAGCTGGGGGTATTTTTCCGATAATACCACCTGCTTCATCATGTCCATGCCGGTTTCAAGTTTAAAGGAATCCGTGGGATTTTTTAACCGCTTCCTGCTCTTTATCGGTATGATAGCCATGATCTTTGGCTCTGTCATAGTTTATTTCATGAGCCGCGAGATCACCAAACCCATAAATCAGCTGGCCCGACTCAGTGAAAAGATTTCCGCTCAGGATTACAGCGCAAGGTATGAAGGTACGTCCCAGGATGAGATAGGCGTTCTGGGAAACTCCATGAACACCCTTTCCGAAAGTCTTCAGAAAACTATCGCGGAGCTGAAAACCGCCAATAATGAACTCCAGTCCGACGTAGAAAACAAGATAAAGTATGCCGAGCGTCAGCAGGAATTTGTTGCCAATGTCTCCCACGAGCTTAAAACCCCTATAGCTCTTATCCAGGGCTATGCGGAGGGGCTGAATGAAGGGCTGGCGGAGGATCCCGAAACCAGAAGCTACTATTGCGGAGTCATAGTGGATGAAGCAAAAAGGATGAATACTTTGGTTCATGAGCTTATGAGTCTCAGCTCGATCGAACAGGGTAAGGATCTTCCCGACTTTGCACTTTTTGATATCTCAAAGGTTGTAAACGGTGTCATTACCAAGTCAGAGATTCTTATAAAGCAGGCTTCGGCCCATGTAGAGGTAGACATTCCCGACGGCACCATGGTGTGGGCAGACGAATTCAAGGTGGAGCAGATCATAACAAACTACCTGAACAATGCACTCCATCATCTGAAGGAGCCTAATAACATAAGCATCTTCTCCGAAAAAGAACGGGACGGAACTCTGTCCATTCATGTATCAAATACAGGAAATCCCATTCCCGAAGAAGATCTGGCAAAAATCTGGGAGAAGTTTTTCAAGGTGGATAAAGCACATACCAGAAGCTACGGCGGAAGCGGACTGGGGCTAAGCATTGTAAAAGCCATAGTTGATGCCCACCACCAGAAGTGCGGTGCCAAGAACACCCGGACCGGAGTGGATTTCTGGTTCACACTGGAAAGAGAAGATAAGAGCAAATATAATTAAAAAAATTTTGGAGGTAACACAAATGATAAATCCCGCAGAAATGATGAAGATTGCAGGCATAATGAAGAAATTCCAGAGCAATCACCCAAAGGTAGTGGCATTTATGCAGCACACCTTCTCAAACAGCATTCCCGTAGGTTCGGTTATAGAATTAACCATCACAAAACCGGGACAGGACCCTGTGACTACCAACTTCAAGGTTCTGGAGGATGACGTGGAAATGGTTGAAACCTTAAAGAAGATGCACAAGTGATACCATGAACCTTTCCAATTTGTTAAAAGACCCTGTAGATATTCCTTTTCTCCTCGTATATGTTACGGGAGTTCTGGTTATGGTATACAGCGCCATGCAGTTTGTCCATGGCGCTATCTACAAAGAAAAAAAGGCTCTGATCCACGGAATAAAAACCTTCCTTCTGGCTGTGCTACTGCTGGCTCCCAGGCTTATTTACCAGAGAGTCAGAGTTGACGGATCCGATTATCTGAAGCTTATAAAGACTTCAGTTAATGCCACCGGCCTCATTAATGATTCTTCCGCCTCTTATGATGAGCAGCTCGAAGAACGGCAATTGGAGGCATTGGCAGAAAGGTTATCGGCAGCCGGATATCGCACCGATATCTTAAACGGAAGCTTAAGCAGTAATTCCGAAACCGGGGTTCAAATGTTCAGTGCTGTAAAAGCCGCATCATCGGATTCTGATGAAGCAGACATCATTCTGATTTCCTCATATCTCGATTCTTCCGATGTCGATGCCATCTTTTCAGACACATCAAAAATAGCAATCCTTGAGTCGGCAGCAAAAAGGCTGGCCTCCATGGACACATCGGCAGAGATCCGTTTTCTCATATCCCGAGACCTACATCATGGGCAGAATGCAGCAGAAGAGTATTTATCGAACCTTTCTCCCGACGAAAAGAACCGTATACTTTTTGAATTAAGCCTTGACCTTGGGAAATCCGGCGAATACCCGGGGTTCGAAGCAGCCACCGCCAACGGTAAAGCAACGCCCCTTTCCGAAGCTTTGATAAGCTCCATCAGAAAAATGACAGGGCAGAAGACCGAACTCAAAAGATCCACAGAAACAGAGTATATTGTTTACCATGTAAATGATATTCCATCGGTTTTACTGATCCGTAATTTACCGGAAGATAGCAGTACAAAGAACGCTCCTCAAGTACCGGATGCGGAACAGCTTTCCGACACAGCCGCCATAATAGGAAATATACTTTCAGATGCCTGTTCAAAAAACAGCACAGCCTTTACAACTTCCATCCGATCTATAGATAAGAGCAACATCGGTTCCGGCTCTTTCGTAAAGAAAGCATACCCGAAATCCGTATCCGTGATGAAGATATCGGAGGAGCTGGGAGTAAAGCTGACAGAAACCGGAATGAAAGCTCAGGATGGTACAGATATCTACAGCGGAAACCTTTACCTTCTTACTTTTGATTCACCTTCAGAGGTTTTTTTTCATATTAATGATGAAGGCCTCAGAAGGATCACCGTAAACACAAAGGATCTTTCCCGATCAAAAGAGGAACTGACACAGATTTTAAAAAATCTTTTCGGCGAACCCGAAGCAAAGGATGATGTCCTGATCTGGACAGACGAAGAGTACGGCTCAAAATATCATTTATCTGAAACCGACTCATCAGACGCATTTGAAAACAGTGTATCTGAAGGATACACATTATATATAACCAAAATCCACGATTAAAATAGCGGGCAGCCACAGAAAGGATCCCTACGGATTCTCTTGAACCGCTTAAAGCCGCATGGCTCACGCAATCAAAATCGCGGATAATGCCGAAAGCTCCGGAAACCACTTGCTATAGTGATCCCCGGAGCTTCTTTAAAATTTCACTTTTTCATGTCTGTTAAAAGTCCCGTCGGTGAAGATGACAGGATAACGCAAAAGCCTTCTTCAGTAGCTGCTATAGCCTGAGCACTCAGACTTAGATTTTCCAAAGTGGTATCTATAATTCCGATTTTTTCTGTTGAAGCAGATGCCGTTTTCTGTTCACTCGCAGCCGCTTTTTTTGCATTTGACGCTTCAATCGTGTCAGCCGCATTGATAACCGGTATTGTAACCTTTCCGGACTCAGATGTTGAAACTGTCGATACGCTTTGTGCTGTGACAGTATTCGCGGTCTGAACATTAACAGCCGCGGAAATGATCGGTGTTGCAGCCTTATTTAAGTTAACTTCATCCCCGGGCTCAACAGCGGTGGTTACAGAAGATTTATTCTGATTGTTTGATGTTGTATATTGAGATGCAGAAGAGGGCAATGATGAAACCGTCACCACATTGTCGGCCAACGCAGGTGTTGCCGGGCTCAATGTCATAACCCCGCACATCATCGCTGATGCCAGAACCCTGTTCCATATTTTATTCATAACTCTAACCCCTTACTTTCGGGATACAGGCCATTATCAAAGCTCAAATGACCGGGCACTAAGTTTATGGTAATCCAGATTCGTGCACCAATCCCTGAATTCATTATAATCCAAAAGCTCCTTGCAAAATGTTACATTTATTCTACGTTTTTCAATCAAAACAGGTATGGGGATAATCCTGCCTTACATAAATCCACCGGGGACGGTTTTCTTCGATGAGAACAGTCCCCGGAGAAATTTCCATGAAAACAAAGAACCCATATCAATGACCTCTATACAATCATTGATATGGGCTCTATTTTTAAATCAGTTTTGTATTCAGATTAGTGAGTTGCCTCGTAAGCTGCATTAGCAAGAGCTGCTGCATCAGCTGAAGAAAGAACAGGTGCTAAAACTACCTGACTACCTGCTAACTCTTCCTTTGCAAGCTCAACAGTAGCGTTAGCAAGAGCTGCTGCTGCCTGTGAATTTGCAACTCTTGATGCGTGTGTATTAGGAGCAAGCTGGATTCCCTGAGCTGTAAGAGCTGCATAAACTGCTTCCTCTCCGCCATTTGCCTGAACAAATGCATTCCAGTAAGCTTCACGTTTTGCGTTAGCATCATTAGCAGCAAGAGCTGATCCTGAATAAGGATTAAGGTTGCGCACGTGTGATGATGATGCAAGTGCAGGTACAGCCATAGAAGCTGCGATAACGCCTGCCATAACAACAGTCAACATTTTCTTAGAAGTTTTCATCTCAATATACCTCTTTTAATTTTTGTTATCATTTTTAGTGATACATAATTTCTTCGCCTATTATACAGCAAAAAATTAAGATTTCCATAATTTTTTCAATATTTTTACAAAAAATGTACATTAACCTTTCAGGCTACAGCGAAAATCCAACCGGGGGCTGTTCTCGCCGGTGAAAACCGTCACCGGTTGGATTCCAGGCGGAATTCTTAAATCACCCGGCGGAATTCTCAAATCACCTGTTGACAGTAGTGCCTTCTGATGTTAGTCTAAATTCAGAAAATGAAATAAGTTCTTCGGGGCAGGGTGTGATTCCCTACCGGCGGTATAGTCCGCGAGCCTTTGTGCATGAACCGGTGTGATTCCGGTACCGACAGTATAGTCTGGATGAGAGAAGAAAACGTGAAAGTAACGACCATTTATCTCAGTACCCGAATTAAAGGTACTGGGATTTTTTTCGTTATCCGGTATAGTCCGATTCGATCATATATCGATATTTCAACCATCTCAAAGAGCTTGTTTCCTCAAATATTTATCATGATTTCGGAGGACAACACTATGACAAACAGATCAAACATTCAGAAACTGGTTTACACAGGCCTTCTTGCAGCTCTTGCGGGAGTGCTCATGTCACTTGAGTTCAGCATTCCCTTCTTCCCGCCGTTCTACAAGATAGACTTCAGTGATATGCCGAGCGTTATCGCACTTTTTACTCTCGGACCATTTTCCGCATTCTTCGTTGAGGTTTCAAAGCTTCTCATCAAGCTTTTCACCGTGGGAACCAACAGCATGTATGTAGGTGAGGTTTCAAACCTTCTCGGAGCATTTATTTTCATCGTTCCTATGTGGTTAATGTACAAGAGATCCGATAAGTCCATCAAGAGCATCGCCATCTTACTTATTGCCAATGTTTTCATCCGCACAGCATGGATGTGCTTCTGCAATGCTTTCATCACACTTCCTATGTACGCAGGAGCTATGGGCGTAAGCGTTGACGAAGTTGTGGTTATGGTATCTTCGGTAAATCCTCTGATCAAGAATCTTCCGACCTTCATCATCCTTGCAACAATTCCGTTTAACTTGATTAAGCTCACTTTGGTTTACACACTTTCATATGTAATCTTCAGCAGAGTGAGGGCTGCAGTTCCCGGGTTTCGCTCCATGAACAGCGCAGCTCAGGTATAATCTTTGGTTTTGCGGAAACATTTATATATCAGCTTTACCTATAATTTGCTCATCAGTTGGCGAATGTTTCCGGTTCGGAGGCATTCGCCTTTTCTTTATATATATGAAGACCGGGTGCCATAGTTTCAGTGAGTCCCGGGACCTTGATCAGTAACTTTTTCCCTTTTAAACAGGAGACCATCATGATTCAGAATTACAGAGATTTAACAAGAAAAGAAATGGAAGCTATCGACAAGGACAACACCATAGTCCTTATACCTCTCGGTGCCCTGGAGCAGCACGGTTCCCAGGCACCTCTCGGAACTGATTCCATGATAGCGGAAGCCATGCCAAAGTATGTAAAGGAAGAACTTGAGAAGCTCGATCCGGATTTCCCCATGCTGATATTTCCCGTGATCCCGGTGGGTCTTTCCATAGAGCATCTGAATTTTACAGGCTCCGTTTCCTTTAAGCCGGATACCTACTACCACATGCTTTATGACATTGCAGAATCCATACAGCATCATGGCTTTAAAAAGCTTGTTTTCCTTATCTGTCACGGAGGAAACCGGCCGGTGGCTGATGTTCTTTCGAGACAGCTCCGTCATGATTTCGGGATCTTCACCTTTGCCCTTGCATCCGGTGCCTTCCTTGATCCTCAGGTTCAGGCCACCATCAGTCCGGAAAACCATTGGGATTTCCACGGCGGAGAGATGGAAACCTCCATGATCATGGCAATCCACCCCGAAACCGTCAAACTTGAGCTTTCGGAAACCGGCTACAAAGACGGCGGCTATAAAGGAAAGAAGATCCTCAATTTCTCAGGCGAAGCAGCCATCAGCTGGATGGGAGAGGACTTAAGGACCCGTGAAGGAAAGCCCATCGGAATCGGAGGCGACCCCCGCGGAGCCACTACAGAAAAGGGCAGGATCATACTCCGGCGTTCCGCGGAAAAACTCGCACAAGCACTCCTCGAAGTCCGGGACTGGGACATTAAAGCATAAAACCCGTAACAGTTCAGCCGACAATGGATTTAATCAATTCCGGAGTCTCGCAGACAGTTTATCTGATTATGAAACTTTTGATTGACTACATATTCGTATTCGTCATAATAAGTCAATAATCTCAGATTACTTATATGACTCAAAACATGAAATATCAAAAGTGAGTCAATGATAGTAGAGGGTTTCATTGACCGCAATCCTATTATTTTAGAACCAAGTCATCAAAAAGGATAATCCATGTTGACTCAGTTTCCGGTGATAGTCGTTTTGAGTCATTAATTGATGTTGTTATTATTGACTCTATATCCGGTATTTCCAAATGTGAGTCATAGCTGTGCTTATAATGGATGACTTCATTTCCGATATTGGCTGATGTGAGTCAATGTATCAGCTTGTTATAGATGACTCTGTTATCGAAATTATCCAATATGAGGCATTTCCTGAATCTATTATCAATAAGTATCAAGAATAAAAAACATATAATTCAAGGATCCTACCCGCCTGCACCTCGGCTGAACTGTTACTAAACCCCTTATATATTTTTACCTTTTACGCCCAGATGTGTTTCATTCATAGTCGATCCTCGTTATAATGAAATAAGTAAGAATGCTTCAATTATTGACTTTTGAATCCGGCATTACAGCAAAGAGAACGGAGCGATCAGAAAGATGACTAATCCAAACTATAACAGAGCCCGGATCCTGACACTTATTCCGGCGGGAGTCTTTGTACTCATCGCAATGATCCTGGGAGCCATCGCGATAGATTATTTTAAAACCGGCAGCGATGTAACCGCGGTAGCATTTATTTTTATAGGTTCCCTTTGCCTGATCGTTACAACATTGCCTTGTATGATAATGTCTGTTTTAGGTACCTTATCTGCTTCAAAGGCAAAAAAAGAGGGCGTAGCTGAGGCCCAAAAATTCTTCATTCTGGGAATGATCGAAATAGCAATCTACGCTATAGGTATACTGTTAACGATGGTTGCTGTTCTGATGACATTAATTGCCATGAGATGATCCCATGACGTTTTAAAGAGCAGTTTGTTTTTAAATCCATATGACAAAAAAGATTAATGTCTTTTACAAAGTAACGAAAACAAATTATTGAACCAACAGGAGGATGAAATTATGGGATTATTTGGTAACAAGTCACCGGAGGAGCTTGAAGCGGAACTGGCTAAGTTAAAAGCATTTGAAGCCCTCACGCCGGAAGAAAAGGTTAAGAAAATGGAAGAAGCACAAAAGGCTGCACAAGAAGCTTTCAACAAGCTGACTCCGGAAGAGCAGGAGCGCACAAAGGCTGAAGCAGAGAGAATGGTGCGGGAGTCAGAGCAGGAGCGAAATGCCCTTCTTCAGGAAGCTCAAAAGTTTGGCCTGAAAGTCCCCAAATTCTGTCCATACTGCGGAACCGAAAACAAGGGCGGCAATTTCTGCCCAAGCTGCGGAGCTCCGTATAAAACAAACTAATTAAAACAGATTTAAAGAAGGTGATAAACTGCATCACAATGTGGTTTATCACCTTTTTTCAGAAGTCCACTATGAATCCACCGGGGACGGTTCTCGCCGGAGAGAACCGTCCCCGATGGATTACCGGAAATCCCCTGTCTCCAGATATGGAGGAAGGGGATTTTTGAGTTTATAGAAAATTTATAATTATTGTTAGCACTCACCGTTGACAAGTGCTAACAATAGGACTATAACATAGTTGTAAACAAAAAGAGGGGTTCAAAAAGATAAGAAACTGATTCAAATCTTCCCGGATCAGAACCGATCCGTAGTTGATCCTAAATCAAAAACAAATCTTCAAGAGCCTGAATATAAAGGAGGAATTTGATATGTTGTATATGCCTAGTATTTTTGGTGATAACTTTATGGATGACTTTTTCGGTGACTTCAACCGTGACCTGCATTCAAGACCTGCACATAACAGCCAGCCGGCGAATCTCATGAAGACCGACATCAAGGAAAACGACAAGGCTTATGAAATGGCTGTCGAGCTTCCGGGTTACAAGAAAGAGGACGTTAAATTAGAGCTTAATGATGGCTACCTGAAGATAAGCGCTGTACATAATGACAACAAAGAAGAGAAGGACAAAGAGGGCAGAGTTATCCGCCGCGAGCGCTACACCGGTTCAATGCAGAGAAGCTTCTACGTAGGAGATGACTTTACTCCACAGGACATCGAAGCTAAGTTCGAAGACGGAATCCTCAAGATCGATCTTCCCAAGAAGGAAGTTAAGCAGATCGAGGCTCCGAGATATATCGAGATCAAGTAATAACCTAAGAAGCATGGCGTTAACGACGCCATGCTTTTAAATTCCCACCGGGGACGGTTCTCGCCGGCGAGAACCGTCCCCGGTGGTATTCCGTTCAAATTTGTTGTTTTCCCTCAAAATTAATTGTTGACAACAGCTCTCTATTCTTGTAGAATACACTAGTCGCTTGAAAAGAGCGGTCATTTAGCTCGGGGTGTGGCTCAGTTTGGCTAGAGCACCTGGTTTGGGACCAGGGGGTCGCAGGTTCGAATCCTGTCACCCCGACTTTTTAATTAAATATCTATATCGGGGTGTAGCTCAGTTTGGTTAGAGCGCTTGGTTAGGGACCAAGAGGTCGCAAGTTCGAATCCTGTCACTCCGACGATCACATCACGGAGGTTCGTTTATCGAACCTCCGTTTTTTCGTCTTCCGATCCATGATATACTATGAAGTAATACGGAGGCACAACATGACTTTTTTTCATTTATCAGACCTACATCTGGGTCTCAAACTCATAAATCACGATCTGCTTGAAGATCAAAAATACATTCTCGAAAAAATCATCAACTACGCAAAGGAATATAAGCCGGATGCCATCCTGATAGCGGGAGACATCTATGACAAAGCCATCCCGCCCATAGAGGCTGTGGAGCTGTTTGACGATTTCATCAGGAAGCTTACAGAAGCCGCTCCGGATGCGGAAATAATGCTTATAAGCGGAAATCACGACAGCGCACCGCGGGTAAACATCTTCAGAAATATTCTGAAACGGCAGAAGATACATATGATAGGAACTCCGCCGGTAGCTCCGGAGGATCACATAGAAAAAGTCACTCTCGAAGATTCCTTTGGCTCCGTCAACTTTTACCTTCTTCCCTTTGTGAAGCCTTCCATGATAAAAGCCATTGTCGGCACTGACAAAAACGGGCTGAATCTGTCATATGACGAATCCCTGCACAAACTCCTGGAACGGGAGCAGATCAATGCCGAAGAACGAAACATCTTCGTAAGCCATCAGTTCTACCTTCCCAAGGGGAAATCCCCGGAGGAGATCGAGCGAATGGATTCCGAGATACATACCGTCGGAAACATTGATCAGGTTAATGCTGACCTTCTGGAATCCTTTGACTACGCAGCACTTGGTCATATCCATAAACCCATGAAGGTTGGCAGCGAATTTTACCGCTACTGCGGAACTCCTCTTGCCTGCTCAGTTTCAGAAGCCGGGCAGGAGAAGGGGATCATCAGGGTCACCCTCGGGCAGAAAGGAGACATTGTCACAGAGGTTCTGCCTTTGGAACCTTTAAGACAGGTTCGCGTCATAAGAGGCGCTCTGTCCGAGGTTCTGACCCGAAGCTCTGACGATTATGTAACTGTAATCCTTGAGGACAAAGTCGATCTGGATGTTTTTGATATTCAGGACAGGCTTCGTAATGCTTTTCCGAATCTTCTGGAAATACGCCGGGAGACCCTGAGAAAAGCAGACTACAAAAACCGTTTTGAGCCGGAACGGACCCTGGATCCCTTTGAGCTTTGCAATTCATTTCTGAAAGATCTGGATGAAGAAGAACAGGCACTTTTGAAAGATGTGATCAATTCTATACAGGAGAGAGCATTTTGAAACCGATAAATTTAACCCTTCAGGCCTTCGGGTCCTATGGAAAGAAAACCAATATAGATTTTACAAACACAAGGCAGAACCTTTTTCTGGTGACCGGAGATACAGGTGCCGGAAAAACAACTATTTTCGATGCCATGGTTTTTGCGCTATACGGCGAAGCCAGCTCAGGAAACAACAAGAAGGACGGAATAGAGCTTCAAAGCCAGTACGTGGATTACGATGTGGAGCCCTTCGTGGAGCTTGAATTTTCCGAACTTGAAAGCGGAGAGGAACAAACCTACACCGTGCGCCGCGTCCCCAGGCACCTTCGCCCCGCAAAACGTAAGGGTGCAAAGGATCAGATCATAAGTGAATCCCTGTCCCTTATCATGCCGGATGGCTCGGAATATCCGCAGAAAGAGGCTGACGAAAAGCTCCGGGAGATTGTCGGTCTCACCAAAAGCCAGTTTATGCAGGTAGCCATGATCGCCCAGGGCGAGTTCATGGAGCTTTTGAGAGCAAAGTCAGATGACAAAAAAACCATTTTCAGAAAACTGTTCGGAACAGCACTATACCAGAAACTTGTGGATGAGCTTTTAAGCCGCAGAAAAGATAAACTGGAAACTATATCGAGGATCAGAACCGCCTGCCAGACAGAAGCAGGTCATGTAAAGATTCCGGAATATTTTGATAATGCAAAAGAACTGTCAGACTTGCAGCAAAGCATCCTTAGATCCGACCGAATGAATATTGCCAACATGGAGCAGTTTCTTCATATCCTTTCGGAGCTTTTGACAGTGATATCAGATAAGCAGAAATCCGAGCAGCAAATCTATGACATTCTCACCTCTGACCGGGATAAAAAAATGAAGGCTCTTACAGAAGGGCAGACCATCGCCATATCCTTTAAGCAGCTCGAGGAAGCGGAACATTCTCTAAGAGACTGTGAAGCAGCAAAAGAGCAGATCGAAAGCTCTCAAAAGCTTATTTCCGATATCAAAAAGGCCTATGAAATAAAGGGCAGCTTCCTTAGATATAGTGACGAACAGAGTCTTGTGTCTGAGACCGAAAAGAAGCTTAAAGAGCAGGAGGACAAACTGCCTTCCCTTTCCAAAGCCGAAGCTGACTCCGCCCAAAAAGAAGCAGAAATGCAGAAGGCGGCTGCCGCAGAAACAGAAAACTACGCGAAGATACTTGACAGGGCAAACAAGTCTCTTGAACTGTTTGGCAGGATAAAAACTGTCGAAGCAGAAGTCAGAAAATCAGAAGAAAACCTCACAGAATTTGAAAAAGAAGCCCGAAAAGCCGAGGAAGCTTTTCAGTCCTGCGAGAAAAATGAAACAGAGTGCAGAAAACAGGAGGAAGAACTTTCCGATACCCCGGAGAGGCTCGCCCACTGGCAGGCAAAAAGCAGCGAACTATCAGCCCTGGACACAGAATACGAGGCTGCAAAAAAATCCTGTAATGCTGTAAAAGAGCAGTCTAAGCTCCTTGCAAAAGCTCAGGAAGACTACATTAGCATAAAAGAAAAGTTTAACCTCCATAATGCTGACTACATAGCAAAGCAGAACAGCTTTCTGGATGCCCAGGCGGGCTTTCTTGCAAAGGAAAAGCTGAAGCCCGGACTGCCATGCCCCGTTTGCGGCTCACTTGATCACCCATCCCCATGCCTTCTTTCGGATGAACACAAGGAGCTGACCCGGGAACTTATCGATGAACTGTCAAAGGAAAATGACACTTTAAGAAACGCCTCTGAAAAGGCTGCCTCCCTGGCAAAAACCGCAAATGAACTTTTGTCTGAAAAGAAGGCCCGCTCAGAGGAGGATCTCCAAAAGCTTCTGACAAAAATCAAAGCACTTCTTCCGGAACTGCCTGAAGATACGGATATAAAAGCTGCCATGGCAAGACTTAATGAGTGGAGAAAATCCTTCATCGGGGAAGGCGAAGTTCTGAAGAAAAAGGACCTTGCACTCAAAAAAATCAAGGCTCTGATTTCGGAAATCGAAGAAAAGAAACCCGGACTAAAAAAGCAGGCGGAGCTTGCTATGAATCAGCTTTCAGAACAAAGGATCACTCTTGCGGAACAAAAACAGGCTTTAGAGAGTCTCCTTGCCCAAAAGGATTTTGAATCCGAAAATGCCGCAAAGGCTGCACTTGATCAGGCAAAACAGAAAAAAGCTGCTGCCGATAAAGCTTTAAGTGATGCCCGCAGTGAGTCTCAGACAGCAAAAGCCGCAAAGGAAGGTTCCGCAGCCCTCATCACAAGATATACGGCTGAACTTCCTTCGCTTAAGAAGGAGCTTTCGGAGCGAAAGAAAAACTATGAAGCCATGCTAAAGGACAATTTCATGTCCGAAGAAGAGTGGCAAAGCATTACCGAAAATCATCCTCAGGCAGAAGCCGCAAAGCTTCAGAAGTCCATAGATGACTACGCCCATAAAAAAACCGCTGCTGAGGCAGCCATACATACGGCAAAGACAGCCATTGGTGATAAGCAGAAACCCGCGCTGGAGACATTGGCACAGGAAGTAAAGGAGGCCGAAGAAAAGTGGAAGTGCGAACAGGATATACTGAATGCACTGAATGATGAGCTGAATGTCAACAAGCGGGCCTTCGATTCCCTGAACCCGAAAATGTCCGAGCGTGTCGAAGTTGTCACTGATTTTAACCGTATAGACGGACTATATAACCGTCTTGCCGGAAAGGTGACCGGTGCCCGCATGGACATCGAAACCTTCGTACAGAGATATTATCTTGAGAGGATTCTCTATGCGGCAAATCTCCGGTTCAGCGACATGTCCGCAGGGCAATTCGAACTCAGGATGGTGGAGGACGATCAGGCGGGCGAAGGCAAGAACAGGGGTCTCGATCTCATGGTTTATTCTACAGTCACCGGTAAGGTACGTGAAGTACGAACCCTTTCAGGAGGCGAATCCTTTATGGCTGCCCTGTCCCTTGCCCTCGGCATGGCTGACCAGATACAGGAAAATTCTGCTGCCATAAATCTGGATGTAATGTTCATTGATGAGGGCTTCGGCTCTCTGGATGACCACTCAAGAGATCAGGCTATCAGAGTACTTCAGAGAATGGCCAGCGGCTCCAAACTCATCGGCATAATATCTCATGTAACAGAACTTAAGCAGGAGATAGATGACCAGCTCATAGTCACAAAAGACGAAGAGGGCAGTAAGGTGAAATGGCAGATAAGTTAAGGAATCAGGAGTGACCAAACCATAGCCGTAACAAAAAACCACGTCTCTCAATACTGACTTTGAGAAACGTGGTTTTTTATTGAAATTATTCAAAAATGTAATCTATGGTGTTTTATCATTATAAAGCTTACTCATTTTAAGGGCTTACTCACCTGAAAGCTCTGCAACAACATAGTCATAACCCTCAAGCTTCAAAGCCGTTCCCTGAATCCTTTCCTTAAGATCGGGAGCATTGGAAAGAAGCACAGTCTTTATCTTTTCATCAAGCTGAAGCACCTGAGGCTCCCTCTGATAGTTAGCCGCCACAAGTATCCTTTTATCAAGTATTCGCTTGAAGCAAAGCAGATTCTTATGTTCTTCGGCGTATGGCTCAAAATCACCATAAACCATGGTATTTCCATATTCTTTGTTCTTTCTAAGCTTAATCAGCTCCTTATAAAAAGAGAACACTGACTCCGGATCATCGTGCTGCTTCTCCAGATTGATATCCTTACACTTTGGATTCAGCATAAGCCATGGTTCAGCCTCACTAAAGCCTGCATTTTCACCGGAGGTCCACTGGAAAGGAGTTCTGGCGTTGTCCCTTGATCTGAAACAGATAAGTTTTAATGCCTCCTCACAGGTCAATCCATCCTCAATGGCTCTGTTGTAAAGATCCGGATTTGCACAGTCATCAAGCTCCGACAGACTCTTTACCTCTGAAAGATTCTCCATGCCGATTTCCTGTCCCTGATAGATAAAGGGTATTCCCGGCATCATAAAGTAAATCCCTGCCAGCATTTTCTTACTCTTTTCAGAAAGGTCCTCCTTAGGGATATACCTTGAAACGCCTCTTGGCTCATCGTGGTTCTCAATGATGTTCGACAGGAAACCGATCCCCTCCACACGCTTATGTGATTTAAAGGAAGCCTCCTTATATTTTTCTGCAAGATCCTTCACCGGCTCGATGGTGGATATCTTTGTCTCATCTATAAATGTAGTCGAAAAGTCAAACATTGTAGAGAAATAGCCATCCTCACCGATAAACAGCGGAAGCTCCGAATCCTTTTCATTGAAGACCTCTCCGACGGTAAAGGAATCATGCTTTCTGAAGCACTCATCCGCCATTTCGTTAAGGAACTCGCCTATGCCCGTTGCTTCCTTCAGCATATTTTCAATGGAGCTGAGGCCGTCACCTCTGTCAGCAGGATAATCGCTGAAGGGCAGCTTTTTCTTGATGTTAATGATGGCATCTATTCTGAAACCGGCTATACCTCTGTCCAGCCACCAGTTGATCATTTTATATATTTCTTTTCTGAGCAATGGGTTTTCCCAATTAAGATCCGGCTGCTTTTTATGGAAAACATGCAGATAAACCTTATCCTCATGCCCCGGAAGCGGCTCCCAGCATGAACCTCCGAAGTAACTTCTCCAGTTGCACGGAAGCTTCTCACCCTTTTTATGATCTTCGATATAGAAAAATTTACCGTAAGGACCATCGGGATCTTCAATGGCCTTTTTGAACCATTCATGCTCGTCGGAACAATGATTTACAACAAGATCCATCACGATACCGATATTTCTTTTCTTACCCTCAGCTATCAGTTCATCAAGATCCTCAAGAGTACCGAACCTTGGGTCAATGTTATAGTAATCCGAAATATCGTACCCCTGATCTGCAAGGGGAGAGCAGTAAATCGGTGATAACCACAGAAGATCTATACCAAGCTCCTGAAGATAATCAAGCTTTTCAATTATTCCTCTTATATCACCTATTCCGTCACCATTGGAATCATTAAAACTCTTCGGATAAATCTGATAAGCGACTTTATCATGCCACCATTTCTTTTTCATACAAGTCTCCATTCCGCCGCTTTTTACCGGCACCTCAAGTAGTTATGAAAAGTATTCTTCAATACCAACATACACATTATTCAATCAAAGATCCCGCCCTTAAAAACTAGCACATCCATATTGACAGGTAAATAGGTTACGCGTATAACTTATAAGTACAGACATAATCATACGTGTAATGGATGAGGAGAAGAAGAAGTGTTATGGTAAGAATCAAAGATATTGCAGAAAAGTGCGGCGTCAGTACAGCAACAGTATCCTATGTTATCCACGGAAAGACCGCAAAAGTATCACAGTCAGTCCGCGAGAAAATCGAAGCAGAGATTGCAAGCAGCGGCTATATATCCAATCAGTCGGCCCTTTCACTTGTAAGCAGGTCCTCCGGACTCATCGGTGTCGCCATCATGAATCATTCTGATAACAAAAATATTATGGCGGATCCTTATTTCGGAGTCCTTCTTTCATTCCTTGAAAAGGAGTTCCGGAAGCAGGATAAATATATCCTTGTTCTTCTTGACCAGTCTGTGGATGGTCTTATACGTGATGCAAGGCGGTGGAATCTGGACGGTCTCGTGCTTTGCAATCAGATGAAGGAAATGATGGTTGAGATAAGCAGCCAGTTCCTGAATCCCATTGTCACCATAGATGCTTCCTTTGTTTATGAATATGACAAGCTTGTCCAGGTATTTGTAGATGACTACCGGGGAGGATATCTCATGGGCGAATACTTTCTGAGTCTCGGTCACAAAAATGTCGCCATGCTCGATGACAGTGCACTGGAAGTTAACCGCCACCGCTGGCATGGCTTCAGGCAGGCCTACCTTGATAAAGGCATCCATATAGACGAGGACTCTCACTATATCATAGATATTGATACAGAAAAATTTCACGATGGTCTCAACAGAATTTTTCCGGAGATAAAAAAGCACTCGGCTATATTCTGTGTATCAGATAACTATGCTCTTCAGCTTATGAACTATTTTATGAAAAATGGCATCAGAATACCGGAGGATATTTCAGTCTCAGGTTATGATGATATTTTTTATGCCAATTTCACTACGCCTGAGCTTACGACCATAAGACAGAATGTGGAAGAGAAGGCTTTACTGGCAGTAAACAGTATGATGAGTATGCTCTCAGGAAAGCCCGTCAAGCACTCTGTCACACTGCCCGTGGAACTGGTTGTGAGAGAATCCTGCAGAAGTCTTATATAATTATCTCTGAAAAATATTCCATCCCAAATCCATAATCAGCAGAGCGCAGCATATTTAGTATCAATTGCACAAATTGTTGCCTATCTTTTTGACTTTTTATAATAGTTATGTGCATATCCTTTGACATAATTTTTAAACAGAGTTAATTTAAATCCACAAAGTTACTCGCATAACCCAAAAGGCATAGTTATTGCCAATATTGATGTCAGAACTGATCAGAAACCTGACCGGTTCTGACAAATATCAAAACTTACAGAGGCAGACATGGATAAAAAATGGTGGAAAGAAAGTGTTGTTTATCAAATCTATCCCAGATCGTTCTGTGATTCAAACGGAGATGGGATAGGAGATCTGAACGGAATCAGAAAAAAACTCAATTATCTTCATGAGCTTGGAATAAATGTCATCTGGCTGAGCCCGGTTTACAAATCGCCAAATGACGATAATGGCTATGACATTTCCGATTATCAGGACATCATGGATGAATTCGGAACCCTTGATGATTTCGATGCACTACTGAAGGAAGCCCATGAGCTTGACATTAAAATCGTCATGGATCTGGTTGTAAACCATACTTCAGATGAGCATCCATGGTTCATCGAAAGCAGATCCTCAAAGGACAACGACAAGCGTGATTTCTATATCTGGAGAGAACCGAAGGACGGTCACGAGCCGAACAACTGGGGAAGCTGTTTCTCAGGTTCCGCATGGGAATATGATGAGAAAACAGGTATGTATTATCTTCACTGCTTTTCCAAAAAACAGCCTGATCTAAATTGGGACAATCCAAGAGTAAGAGATGAAGTATTCAGGATGATGACCTGGTGGTGCGACAAAGGAATCGACGGTTTCAGAATGGATGTCATCTCCATGATTTCCAAAGTCGAGGGGCTTCCCGATGGAAGGATCGATGAAAGAACAGGCTTCGGCGGGCTGGAAAATACCACTAACGGTCCTCACGTTCATGAGTACCTGAAGGAAATGAATCAGAGAGTTCTTTCAAAATACGACATAATGACTGTTGGCGAATGTGCCGGGGTCACTATCAAGGAAGCGGAAAAATATGCTTCTCTGGACGGTTCAGAGCTTAACATGGTTTTCCAGTTCGAGCATGTGGAGCTTGACTATGATGAGCATGGTAAGTGGACAACTAAAAGAATTGATCTCCGTGACCTGAAAAAAAATCTCAGCAAATGGCAGACAGAGCTTGAGGATAAAGCCTGGAATTCGCTCTTCCTTGATAACCACGATCAGCCGAGAATCGTTTCAAGACTTGGGGATGACTCACCTCTTTCCGCAAAGGCTATTGCCACCATGCTTCACTTCATGAAGGGAACACCTTACGTTTATCAGGGTGAAGAGCTGGGCATGACAAACTGCCCCTTTGGAAATCTTGATAACCTTCGTGATATAGAGGAGATCAATGCTTACAACGTTCTGGTAAACAGCGGAAAACTGACTCCCGAAGAAATGATTGCAGGGATAGAAGCAAAGGGACGTGACAATGCAAGAACACCCATGCAGTGGGATGCATCCGAAAATGCCGGCTTCACTGAGGGAACACCCTGGATCATGGTCAACCCGAACTATACTTCTATCAATGCAGAAGCTGAGCTTAAGGACAAGGCTTCAGTATTTCACTACTATAAAAAACTTATAGAATTACGAAGAAATAGTGAATGGTCGGATCTCATGGTTTACGGAAGCTACAGGCTCATGGATGAGGACAGTGCCGAGGTATTTTCATACATCAGGGAGCTTGACGGGCGAAAGCTTTACATACTCTGCAACATGACCGGAAAAGACATTAAATACAACACAGGAATTGAAAACACAGACAGTAAAGCAGTACTGATCTCAAATTATGAGAAGGCAGAGCTTAAGAATGTAATGGAGCTTCCTGCATGGTTCGCAGCAGCCTGGGAGATCTGATAAAAAACGGAATAGATAATGTACATCATGATTGCCGGAAAACACGGCAAAAATTTATAGAGGAGAAAAGTATTATGAGAACAAAAGTTGTATCAGCATTTATGGCATGTCTTGTTGATGGAGCCATAAAAAGCTAAATACACAAAAATTCAGCGACATGTCCTCATGACGGACTTATGGCAAAAAAAGAATCTGCGGCAGATACCGCAGATTCTTTTTTACTTTCAGATAATATCAATTAATTATAACCAACATCTTTGGCAAAATCCCTGACCTTAAGCCTGTCTTCATTGGAAGATTTTGCATAGAAGAGAGTATTGTCAACTTTACAAAGATGAAAATAATCCTTGGCACCTTCCATCTTGAAAACAAGATAATTCTGACCAACGTAACTGGAATAATCCTTAGTCACAAAAGTGTTGTCCAGGGTTTTTCTGAAAATATCGAACTCATCCTCCGCTATGTCCCGGTTATCAAACACATAAAACTGATAGATAAGAGATTTATCACTGTTGCTTGCATTAAGGGCGATATCAAGTCCCCTGACACCCTCAAAGAGATGTGTATCATCAGTAACCTCAAATCCGGCTTCATTTGCAGCCATGATAAACTGCTGCTTATCTATAACTCTCTTTTTTATCTCAAGATCGCTGAATATAACCGCAAGCGATGCAAAAATCATGACAAAAACGCCGAAGCACACAAAACGTCTTCTGAACCTCAACACCCTTTTTCCCTCCCTGAATCATTTCTTTTCTTCCTTGAACCGTGTACCCGGATGCTGAAAATTCTATCACTCAAACCGTCACAGAAGTGTCACAAAAAAGTAATAATTTAAGATGATTTTCACGCATATGAAAATCCATACTGTATAGCACTCTTTATCTTTTTAGACTCCTCAGGGCTATTATAAAGCTCTATGAGTCGCAGTCCGAGATCCAGAGCATATCCAAGTCCTCGGGCTGTTGTGATATTACCATCAGTTACGACACCATCGTGAACACAGTTTGCTCCCAAAAGCTGGTCTTCGAAGCCGGGATAGCAGGTGGCATTCCTACCTTTGAGAAGTCCCAGTTTCCCGAGAACTGAAGGGGCGGCACAAATGGCGGCTAAGGGTTTGTTCTTTTCGGCGTGGGTGAGCAGCATTTCACTAAGAATCTTTGAAGCTTTAAAATTTTCTGTCCCTGCTCCGCCTCCCGGGAGGAAGAGAATGTCGGCATCTTCAACATTAACCTTATCTATAGTAGTGTCTGTGATAATGTCTATGTCATGGCTTGTGTGAACCCGGTTTTCTTTATTGATTGAGACAAGGGTTACATCGAATTTTGATCTTCTTAAGAGGTCTACAACCGCGAGGCACTCAACCTCCTCTGAACCGTCTGCGATAAATGCGAAAACTTTCATTTAAAAAATTCCTTTCGTTTAAGGTGTGAATCGAGTAGGGAAAATGCGCCCTACTCGATTCCGCGTTGGCCGTCACATGTGCTTTTGTACAAGCACAACGCACGCGTGACAGCCTTATCGCGAAAATAATAAACCCGCCGGAATGGCGGGCGTAATTGTGTTTTGAGGGAATTATTTGCTGTTGGTGGGCAGATAAGGAATGATCTGTGAAGCAACCTGAGGTATAGGCATGGTCTGTAGCCATATCTTTCCGGGACCTGTAACGATAGTGTTGAAGAGACCCTCACCGCCGAAAAGTACGTTCTTAACACCCTTTATCTGCTGGATGTCCATGGTGACGGTTCCTTCCATGGCTGCAAGATAACCTGTGTCGATGACCAACTGCTGACCGGGTGCAAGGGTATATTCCTTAACGTGTCCGTCAAGCTCCAGGAAAACAATGCCGTTTCCGGCCAGTCTCTGCATGATGAAGCCTTCACCACCAAAGAATCCCGCTCCGATCTTCTTCTGGAAGGCTATTGAGAGTTCAACGCCTGTGGTTGAGGCCAGGAATGCATTCTTCTGGGCAATGAGTTCCCTGCCTGAACCGATCTCAACCGGTCTGATTGCTCCGGTAAAACTTGAAGCAAAGGCAATGGTTCCGGGACCACCCTCGCATCTGTAATGTGTAAGGAACATGGACTCACCGGTGAGCATACGTCCGAACATCTTGCCAAGACCGCCGCCCTCCTGGGACATCTGCATGTTTGGTGTCATCCAGGCCATTCCTCCGGACTCGGTTATCATTTCTTCTCCGGGTTCAAGTTCACAGATAACAACGGGCATCGGCTCGCCTTCGATAGAATATCTCATAAGCATTCTCCTTTCGGTACAAATTAACTGATTAGAACGATTATACTAAAATAATTTCTTTATGAATACAAATTTCGGAAATCTTAACCTTTTGATATAATGTTTATCATAAAGAAAATAATAAAAGTTGTACGAAAACGAAGATTTATGAGGACAAACTTATATATTTACCTTGAATATGCCGATATAAAAGGTGTGTGAACATAAAGGGAGAGTGTTATGAAACTGATTGATCATAAAATACATAATTCTATAGTATCCTCCGAGGATAAAAGTCATAAGCATCCGGTGCCTGTTAAAAAGTACAGATTCCGCGCCCCGGTTGTTTTTGTGATTCTTATCATATCACTTGTATTTCTGAACGCCTGCGATACAGGAGTTCCGGAAGCGGCCACCGAGGCATGGGAAACCGAGGAGACAACTGCTAAAGCAAACCCCACGAATGAGGTGCCGGAAGAAACATTAAAGGAAGCCGCAGATGAAACAGAAGCTCCTGCCGGAGAATCCGTGGAAAACAGCGAAGCGATAAAGCCTGAACGAAAAGAAATCGTAAAGGATATGGAAAAGTTAAAGGATGACGTGATAAATTCCATTTTAGACAAACAGAAGGAAACAGAAGCAAGAAAGACCTGGAAAACCTATGACAGTCTGGAGGAGGCTCAGGATGCATCAGGGCTTATAGTTTCAGATAAGGTAAGAAGGGGGTTAAAGCAGTATAATCATATAGAGTACAGAGCACTTGAAGGAACAATGATAGAACTTGTTTATACTGACAAGAATGGCAAGGAAGGTTACAGATTCCGCCAGGGCTACGGTACAAATGATGTCAGTGGTGTAGACAAAAAGTTCGACGAAGAAAATGATTACAAAATGGGAAACATAATTGTTCATACAAGGGGAAATAACGGACACATAACCGTGGCTGCCTACACGGACGGAAAGCTTTCCTATGCATTTGTCGGTAAAGAATACCAGCCGCCGCTTCTTGAGCTGGTAGGTATATATGCGCTCATTGCGTAACAAAATTTATGCGGAGTAATGTTTAATTAACAGAGTGCGTTTAATACACAGATGACAGCATTGGCAGCATCAAAGATGTTATCCTGCAGGGAAATGTGAATTTATTATAAATTATTGCATTATTTCAAGCCTTCTCAGTCTATTTAATGTTATAATCAATCAGAGTATACGAAAAGGAGGTGGTTCCCGTGGATATTTCAGGAATCTCAAGTACTTCTATGAGCCTCTTAACGAGGAATGTGGGTTCCGATATCGGAACTGCTCTTTTGAAGAAGGCTTTGGATAATGAAGAAGAAACCAATGACAATATGATGAAGCTTCTTGAACAGGCAGCTAACCCTGATCTGGGAGCACATATTAATACAGTAGCCTGAGATACAGGTTTTGACACTTCTTAAATGATCAAAGGACAGGTTTTCACAGTAATGTGATGACCTGTCCTTCGTTATTCCTGTAAAAATTTCATAAAAACCCGATTTTTCTGAATTCTTTTTTCTTAAAAAGGTATTATTTTTTAGGAAAGTGTCGATAAAAAGAAAGACAGCAGTTTGAATTCAATATTTTTCATTGAAATATATCGATAATACCTAATAAACAGGAGGTACTTATGCAAAGTAAAGTAGGCTACAGTATGAATCGCGATGTCAAAGCAGCTGTAGAGGAAGCCACAGGTGGGATATCAGATCCTATCGGTCTCATCATCATGACAGATCATGATAGACTTCAGGATATTTCAGCGTTATTAAAGAAGAAATACCCCCATGCCCAGTCCATCGGAGTTAGCGGCACCAACTATTACAATGCCCAGTCCTCAGATCATAACCTCATCGTAACCGCATTTACCGGAGAGGCTGTTGTCCATGCCGGCGTTGTGAGAAATCTCTCTACCTGTCCTGCAATGGACATTGTAAACATTAAGGAGAGTATGAGCATCGTCAACGGCAACCGTGACAATACCATTCTCCTCGAGTATTGCACCAATGACGAGGAGCGTCTCACCACCACCATCAATATGGCCCTTGGAGACAGCGGCATCCACCTGGTGGGAGGAACAGAACTTGGCTATGCGGCAACCGCAACCGCTGCCGTCACTGTAAACGGCCAGCTTTATCCCGATGCCTGCGCATATATGTTTATAAAGAACACCAACGGCAGAGTTAAGGTATATTCCGAGAATATCTATGGTCCTATGGAAGGACATCCGACTCATATCGTCACAAAGGCAGACCTTTCACAAAAGGCTGTCTATGAGATCGACCACAAACCTATCGCAGAGGTTTACAGTCAGGAAATGGGTGTTCCTGTTGACAAGGTCATCGACAATACTCTGGAGCATCCTTTCGGTCGACTGGTAGAAGATAAGGTATTCATCGCTTCCCAGAAGGATCCTCTTCCCAAGGGCGGACTCACCTTCTACAAGAGACTCAATGTCAATGACTCTGTCGGCATCCTGAAGCTCAACGATTTTGATGCCATCAATAAGGCAACCCGGGAAAGGATATTGAGCGAAATTCCTAATCCTGCGCTGCTGTTATCTGTAAACTGTATTTACAGATACCTGCTGTTTACCGGCAACGGATATTACAACACCCTGCTTTCGAATATGGCAACCCTTGGACCATCTGTCGGAAACATTGGCGGTGGCGAACAGTTTGACAATCAGCATGTAAACCAGACCATGGTCGTTGCTGTATTTGAATGATAAGGAGAGTGTACGATGTTTTTATTCGGAAAGAACCAGGAAGATAATATGACATCCAACGCAAATGCTTCGGACGCTTCTCTGAGGCATGAGCTTGAAGGCTTAAGAGCCATAGGTGAATATGCTTTAAAGCAAAAGAATCTTTTACAGCAAGAAGAAATCAGAACCTCCGACGAGCTTAAGGGCATCCAGTACTCCTTTGATGCAGTTCGTCAGAAATCTGATGATATCACAAATTCTGTTACAGATTTCCAGGCTCAGTTCTCAAGAGTTCAGGAAATAGTTGACCGTTTTGAATCCATCATATCCAAGATGGAATCCACTGTTCTGGAATCTCACAACAGCATGAATATGGTACGAGAGAAGTCCAATGACGTTTACGAAACCATTTCCGCTGTAGAGCAGGTATTTGAAGAGTTCCAGAAGAGCTTTGCTGACATTTCCAAGAATGTCAGCGCCATCAACAGAATCGCAAGCCAGACAAACCTTCTTGCCATCAATGCTTCCATCGAGGCAGCCCGTGCAGGTCAGGCAGGAAAGGGCTTTGCGGTTGTTGCAACAGAGGTTAATAAGCTGTCCAAAAACATACAGGAGATAGTAGGCTCCATTGACAGCAGTATGCATAATCTTAACTCCAACAACCTGAAGCTTAAGGATGCAATCATAAATACAAGAAACGCAATTACCGATTCACAGAATCAGGTTAATGAGACAGATGCAGTGGTTGAAAGCATTAACGCAGTTTCCGAGGATATCGCAAACGGCAACAAGGAAATGCTCCAGGTATTTGATGACTGCAACAATAACATGAACATGGTTTCCTCAACCGTCGCAGATTCCACAGTTTACTATGACAAGGTTGACAGCGATATCCAGCATATGATGACCAACATCACAAAGAAAGGTTTCGTATTTGAGGATCTGAACAATGCTCTCGAGCAGATCGATCCGATGATCCGAAAGATCAGACGCTGATAAAGCGGACATTCCCTAATGTCCTTTCCTTTATACCCCTTCTTTTGTAAGCCCGCCTCCCCAGGCGGGCTTTTGTAGTGTATGGACCAGGGGGACGGAGTTAGTGGCTCATTTTTCCAAAATGAGCCACTAACTCCGTCCCCCTGGTCCACCGGCTGATCTGCTTCAAACATGGCGCATTCTGCGGAAAATACTTAACTCTGTTATTTCTCTTATCCCGCCTTAATGGTATAGTAGATATGGTGACTTTTGGTCATCGAGAGGAAAAGAAATAGAACGGAGGTAATTATGAAAAGAAATATCGAGAAAATGTCAGCGCTTGTAATTTCGGCAGCACTTTTGATGTCAGGCTGCGGCGGAACCGCAACAACTAACAGTTCTACCGAAGCACCGGCAACTACTGCTGCTGCAGAGACTACCGATTCAGCGGAAACAAAAGAGGCGGAAACATTAGCCGCAACTGAAGCTGCAAAAGAAACTGAGGCAGAAGTCCCCGAAGAAAACGGAGAAGTGCAGCTTATAAATGCCACCATCGATACAAGCTATGACAATGTTTATTCGGATGCTGACAAAAGATATTTAGTCGGAGGCTACTACCCGGAAATAATTCTCGGATCTTACGAGAACGGAACCTTCGTCAAGAAGGACGCCGGGTATCCTGAGCTTGCAAAAGCTGTAGACACCTACAACAAGAAGACGGCCGATGACTTCAAATCCGAAATAGAATCGGGAAAAGAACTTGCCGAGGAGGATCCCCGTTTCAAGGAAACCGACAACTATGGATACTCCTATTCTGTAGATATGGACGCTTCCATCGAGCGCTCTGACTCAAACATTTTCAGTGTATCCGAGTCAACCTATTTCTTTATGGGAGGCGCTCATGGCAACACCGTCATCACCGGATTTAATGTGGATCCCAAAACCGGTGAGGTGCTCAAGATTTCTGATGTTGTTACAGATAAGGATGCCTTCATTGATGCCGTTGACAAACAACTCCACGAAGAATATCCCGATATCGAGGAAGGCCTCGTTGTAGATGATCTCAAGACCGCCATCAGCGATATGTATGACGGAAAAGATGATATAAATCTTCAGTTCTACATGACACACGATGCATTGGTTACAGTATTTTCAGCTTATGACATCACTGCCTATGCCTACGGACCTGAGTTCGTTTCACTGTATTATACTGACTCGGCTGACTTCCTTAATGAGAAGTACCTGAAGACAACTAAGGACTATGCTGCCGAGATCGGTTTGGACGCTCCTTTCTCATTTGAAACAGGAGATGGTACAAAGAAATCAATTACTGTAAATTATCTTGAGCCCATAGGAGATGCTGAGTATGCTTCAGAATACAACCTCAACATGAGCCTGGACGGCAAGGAGTATACAGAGAAGCTGGAAAGCATTTACGGTATGCGTGCCTATATCCTTGAGAAAGCGGGTAATGCTTACATCTATCTTGATATGAGTTCCGACAACGACTGGCATATCACCCAGATTTATGACGTTAACGGTTCCGAGATCAAAAAGGTCGGTGATTTCACGGAAGAAGCTTTCTACGATGTAAAGCCTGTTGATCCTTCTGATTTCATCATGTCCTCCAGAGGCGGTCTTTTAAGCACCTACGGTATATTCCGCCATTACAAGATGGACGCTGACGGAAAGCCTGTTCCTCTTACCGATGCATGGTGGATCAACAATGATTTTGAGCTTACCCTCAACAAGCCTCTTAAGCTCAGTGTAATGGACGAGCTCACAGAGGACGGAAGCGACAACGGTACCGAAACAGAACTTCCCGAAAAGACAAAGCTCACACTTGTACGTACAGATGAGATTAATTGGGTTGATGCCCGTACCCCCGACGGAAAGTATGCAAGAATCAATGTTGATACTTCAGACTGGCCTCATACCGTAAATGGCATCGACATCGAAGAAGCCTTCTCCGGAATAATTTTTGCAGGATAAGCTTCTGTTTATTTCGTAAACTATACTGCGATAGGAATCAATGATGATATGGCAATCACCTTTAATAGATGAGTAAATATTCGTCAATACACTTCACCAATTCTTATCGCAGCCTATAATTAAACCCACCGTTCACGCCTATTGACTCAATAGGCGTATGGGTTTATATTACATTCAACAAATCCAAGCGAGCTTGGAAGAAAGGAGATAAGCTAATGTATAGATTCAGATTTGACATGGAAATGTGTATGTACTGTATGTGCTTTGATAAATCAGGTTCTCAACGGAGTGATATGATGGATTGATTGTCTGCAGTATATAAGCAGACACATTATAATTTTTTCCGGCTGAGAACTTATCATTGATAGGTTCTTTTCTTTTTAATATCGACGCTTTAACACATTAACGCGTTAAATCCATTCAAATCAGTGTTCGTATTCATTTTTAATTTCATAAGGCGCCGGTCATAAGACCCATAAATCACATTTCGATGACTGCGCAAAAGAGGAGGAAGATTATGAGAAATATCAGAAGAATTGCAGGAGTAACATTAACAGCAGGACTTGCAGTATCGCTTCTTTCAGGCTGCGGATCCACAGCCAATGCAGAGACTTCAGGTGTTAAAGCTTCAGCAGAAACATCCGGTGAAGCTAAGGAAGAAAAAACCGATGGTGTAAAGATAGTAGAGGTTGCTCATACGAACTACTACAAGCCTTATGATTTTGTCACTGAATCCGGGGAATCCGATGGCTACGAAGTAGCAGTATTAAAGGCAGTTGATGAGCTTCTTCCGGAATATGAGTTCCATTACACACCGACTACAGATGACGATCTTCTTATCGGTGTTGAATCCGGAAAATATGATGTGGGAACCAAGGGCGTATGGTGGACACAGGCAAGATCGGAAACCTACATTTTCCCAGAGAATTACATCGGAGCCAGCGTCATAGGCATTACCTACAGATCAGAGGATAAGGATAAGTACACGGATCTTGAAGCATTTGCAAAGGACGGAGGAAAGCTGGTTCCTATCGCTCCTCAGAATGCGCAGTACGCTATCGTTGAGAACTTCAACTCTAACCATCCGGATACCCCTATCGCTCTTGAGGCATCCGACCAATTCAATATCTCAGATGCATATCAGTGGATCATCGAAGGAAGATATGATGCCTACTTCAACATCAAGACCAGCCATGAGGCCAATGTCGTCAGCGAATCAGGCGAATATCACGACCTTGCAGACAAGCTCGTTTATGTTCCTTATGAAGGAATTCCGACATGGCCGCTTTTCAACAGAGACAATCAGGAGCTTGCAGACAAGTATGATGAGGCAATCGAAAAGCTTAAGGCAGACGGAACTCTTGAAAAGCTCTCCAATGAGTATTTCGGAGAGAACATTCTCAAGTATGTACCTGAGGGCTACAAGAAGGGCGATCAGCTTTGATAAACATCAATCAATAACTTATGACAGATAATTAAATTTTTTGCCCATGCCGGTCCCTCATAAAACAGACCGGCAAGGTATGGAAGGAGATAGTAATTATGAGTAAGAGAGAGCTTGTATTTGATGCATTTGACAATAAGATCACAGAGAGAGTACCGGTTGGATTCTGGTTCCACTATGTACCGGATAAACTCAATGTTGACGCACCTGAAGTCCTTGAAGGAAACCTCAGCGGTCACAACAGATTCTTCAAGGAATTTGAACCCGATTTCATTAAGATCATGAGCGACGGATATTTCCTCTATCCCAACAACACTATCTATGAAGTAAGCGAGGTTGAGGATCTCAAGAAGATTCAGTCGGTAAACCCTGTTGAATGGATAAACAAACAGGTCAGTCTCGTAAAGAACCTCCAGAAAACCTTCGATGGCAGTATCGCATCTTTCTATAATGTCTTCGCTCCGGCAACATATCTCAAGTGGCAGCTTGCACTTAATGGAATATCCTTCGGAAAGCTTCTTGACGAGAATCCCGAAATCGTAAAGGATGCTCTCAATGAGATCGCCCTTGATATAGCCAAGCTTGCAAAGGCAGTAATAAGTGAAGGCGGAGCAGACGGAATTTATCTGAGCCTCCAGAACATTCAGGATTCCGGAATCACAAAGGAACAGTATCTTGAGTATGTAGCTCCAAGTGAGCTCATCGTCCTTGAGGCCGCAAATTCAGTGAGCGATTACAATATCCTCCACATCTGCGGATATGAAGGTGCCACCAACGATCTTACAGTTTATGAGAATTATCCTGCTAAGGTTATAAACTATGCTTCAGTTGTTGAAGGTGTTCCTCTTTCAGAGGGCAAGAAGATCTTCGGAGGCAAGGCAATCATCGGAGGATTTGACAATACCGAAAACGGAGTTCTCTATCGCGGAACAAAGGAAGAGATTGAAAGAGAGACTGTGAGACTGCTTGATGATGCAGGAACCATTGGCATCATCCTCGGAGCCGACTGCACGATCCCTGCAGATATCAATTTCGAACACCTTAACTGGGTAAGAGAGACAGCCGCAAAATATTCCGAAAAAAGACTTTCCATAGCTGTTTAATAAGCCACGGTTATGAATATCCATATCAGTTATTGAAGTTAAAATGCCGCGTCCGGCAATATGAAAAAAACCGGACGCATTAAAGAGGAGACATGTATGAGACCGTTTCATCCATTATATATAATTGAGGCATTAACGAAGATAATCCCTTTTATACCTGTAACACTGGCAACAATGGCCGGAACGGTCTTAATAGGCGGAGTGCTTGGGTTAGTTCTCGCCATGGGAAAGCTGTCCGGGAAAAAAGCTCTTTCAGCAGTGGTGGATTCCTATATCTACATAATAAGATGTATCCCGCCCATAGTTCTTTTGTTCATCGTTTATTACGGCTTACCGGAGCTTTTAAAGGCTTCCGGCATAAACATCAATGATTCCGGCAAGTGGTTCTTTGTCATCACCACCTTTTCCATATTATTTTCAGCCACCATGGCAGAAGTATTTCGCACAGCCTACGAAGCTGTTGACAAGGGACAGCGCGAAGCAGCACTTGCATCGGGACTTACTGAATTTCAGGCTTTCAGGAGAATCATAGCCCCTCAAGCCCTTGTTGTGGCAATTCCCAATTTCACAAATGCTCTTGTGAAGTTAATGAAGGAGGGTTCTCTTTCCTACACCATAGGAATGGTGGACGTTATGGGAAAAGGGCAGCTCCTTATAGGCATAAATCAAGGCTCCTACGGACTTGAAACATACATTGCTCTGGCCGTTATATACTGGACACTTACTATTGTTCTGGAAAAACTTTTCGGACAGGCTGAGCTGAATCTGATAAGAGGAAAAAAGACTCTTAGCTTCGGGAGGTGAGTAAAGTGGAATTAAATACAAAATTCATGAAGGAAACCTTCTTCCTTGTCATGAACGCCATCCCTGTCACTCTTGAGATCACATTCGTGACCATGTTTTTCTCTCTGGTTTTCGGCTTTGCTCTTTCCCTTAAGAAGATAGGACACAAAAAGAATCCTTTAGTTAATTTCTACGTTTCATTTGTGAGAGGAACTCCCATAGTTCTCCAGATATTGTTTTTCTACAGCCTTCTTCCAACGTTCCTGAACTATTTTTTAAACATAGTGCTTAAGCTCAATGTTAAGGTCTTTGACATAAACCCCATTTTCTATGCATTGGCAGTATTTATACTCAATACGACTGCGGTACTGACTGAGGTTTTCAGAGCTTCGCTTCTTTCCATAGGTCACGGCCAGATGGAAGCGGCACTGGCTGTCGGACTCACTCCCTGGCAGGCAATGAAGAGGATCATCATCCCCCAGAGTCTGACCTCGGCTCTTCCGAACATATGTAATACAACAGTGAATGTGCTTAAGAGCACATCCCTTGCGTATATGATGACTGTTCAGGACATAATGGCAGTCGCAAAGAAGCAGGCAGCTTTCGGGTATAACTATATAGAAGCATACCTTGTGGTACTTGTATGGTACATAATCCTCTGCACCATCGTTCAGATCATATTCAGAATAACTGAATCAAGGGTTGCTCAGTATAAAAAGGGACATTCGGTAAATAAGATAAAAAGCTTTCACATATCAGGTTTAAGGAGAATCAGCCATGCTGGAATTAAGGAACGTACACAAATCGTTTGGAGATAATGAGATACTTAAGGGTGTGGATCTCTCAGTGAATAAAGGAGACATTATCGTCATCCTGGGACCCAGCGGTTCAGGAAAGACAACTTTGCTGAGAAGCATTAACTTTCTGGAGAGGGCTGATGAAGGAACCATAGATTTTGGTGATATCCATACCTCCCTTTCAAAGGCCCATAAGAAGGACGTGTATAAAATACGTAAACGGACCGGTTTCGTATTTCAGAATTACAATCTTTTTGCAAACAAAACTGCTCTTGAAAATGTCACTGAGGGGCTGATAATCGCCCACGGCTACAGTAAGGATGAGGCCTGTGAGAAAGCATTGAAAGCACTTAGACTGGTCGGACTCGAAGACAGGGCTGATTACTATCCCTCAGAGCTTTCAGGCGGACAGCAGCAGAGAGTCGGAATTGCAAGAGCTATAGCGCCGGAACCGGAGGTGGTCCTTTTTGACGAGCCTACTTCCGCGCTGGATCCTGAGCTTGTAGGAGAGGTGCTGAATGTAATGAAGGATCTGGCCGGATCCGGTATCACAATGATCGTCGTGACACACGAGATGAGCTTCGCTGAGAGTGTTGCAAATGAAGTCATCTTCATGGACGGTGGCGTAGTAGTGGAAAAAGGAACACCAAAGGAGATCTTTTCAAGACCAAAGGATCCGAGAACAGAGCAGTTCCTGAGAAGGATCATAAGAAAAGATTATGACTATGTGATCTGATGTAATATTTCATCCCGGGGGCTGCATGGAAGTGATCAGTGGGTGTCTTGTTTGTTAGGTAAAATTTATACCCACCTATAAACTACAAGTAATATGATATTACCAAACATCATGCTATGATGTATCCATCAAAGAAAAATTGAATTGCCAATCCCCAATAAATAGACATTGGCATACAGGATCAGCCCATCGTAAAACGAAATCCAATGGGACTGAAAAATAAGAAAGGTCGGTAACAATATGTCAGACATCAAAGAAAGCGCACTGGAACTTATAGGCGGGACACCTCTTTTAAAGCTTAACGGCTACAGCAAAAAAGCCGGTGTGGAAAATGCAACTATCCTTGCAAAGCTTGAGTACCTGAATCCGACAGGATCAGTAAAGGACAGAGTAGCCCTCAGCATGATTTCAGATGCTGAAAAGAGCGGAAAGCTGAAGCCGGGTTCTACCATCATTGAGCCCACCAGCGGAAATACCGGAATCGGCCTTGCTGCAGTTGCAGCCGCAAAGGGCTATAGAGCCATCCTTACACTTCCGGATACCATGAGCGTTGAAAGAAGAAATCTTCTGAAGGCTTACGGTGCTGAGATCGTTCTCACTGAGGGCGCAAAGGGCATGAAGGGAGCTATCGCAAAGGCAGAGGAGCTGGAAAAAGAAATCGATGGTGCCATCATCCTCGGACAGTTTGTTAATCCGGCAAACCCTGCAGTTCATAAGGCCACAACAGGTCCTGAGATCTGGAAGCAGACCGACGGCAAGGTTGACATCTTCGTAGCAGGTGTAGGCACAGGCGGAACCATTACAGGCGTGGGTGAGTATCTTAAGGAGCAGAATCCTGACATAAAGATAATCGCAGTTGAGCCGGCAACAAGTCCTGTACTTTCAAAGGGCACTGCAGGTCCTCACAAGATTCAGGGTATCGGCGCAGGCTTCGTTCCGGATACACTAAACACAAAGGTCTATGATGAAGTCATCGCAATTGAAAACGAAGATGCTTTTGCAGAGGGCAAGCGTTTCGCAGTATCAGAGGGCATCCTTGTAGGTATTTCTTCAGGAGCTGCATTGAAGGCAGCCACCATAGTCGCAAACCGTGAAGAGAACAAGGGCAAGAATATCGTAGTTCTTCTTCCTGATTCAGGCGACAGATACCTTTCAACACCTCTTTTTTCAGAATAATGCTTTCTCGTCATGACCATATTACAGTTAAAATACGTTATAGCTATAGATGAAGAAAACTCCATGAGAAAGGCCGCTGACAGACTCTATGTCTCTCAGCCAGGCCTTTCAAGTGCTGTGAGAGAGCTTGAGAACGAGCTTGGAATCCAGATATTTGAAAGAGTCCACAACGGTGTAGTCACTACATCCGCCGGGGCTTCTTTTATTGCTTATGCGAGAAGTGCTGTAGAACAGTTTGAAAAAATAGAAGACAAGTACCTTAACGCAAAAAGTGAAAAGCCTGCCTTCTCCGTATCCATGCAGCATTACACTATCGCTGTCAATGCTTTCATCGATACGATAAAGGAATACGATCATCCTGAGTATCAGTTTTCTATAAGAGAGACCCAGACCGGAGAAGTCATTGAGGATGTAAAAAACATGAAAAGTGAAGTAGGGGTCATAGCCCTCAGTGACTTCAACAAAAGGACCTTCAAAAAAATCTTCACAGATGCATCTCTGGAATTCCACGAGCTCTTCACAAGGGATGCCTATGTATATCTAAGTAAAGATCACCCCCTGGCAGACAGAGATACTCTGTCCCTTAAAGATCTTCAGGACTATCCCTGCATGGTCTTCGATCAGGGGGATCAGACCTCCTTCTATTACAGAGAAGAGGCTCTTGCAACCTATGATTATAAAAAAGTCATAAGCACCAACGAGAGAGCTACATCCATCGAACTGATGCTTGGTCTTAACGGTTACGCAGTGGGCGCCGCCATGCTTGGATCCGGAAGCACATCCTCAGATATAAAGGTCATAAAACTTGAAGAGGATGAGACCCTGACCTTCGGATACATCATAAGAAAAGGGCAGGAGCTCAGTGAAATGGGTCGGAGTTTCATCGAAAAACTTACAAATCATAAAACTATATCATAATCTGATTTTACTTTAGATTCCTTAACCAATGAGCAGCAGTCATTGACTCACGAATATATGTTTGTTAAAATTTATACAGTGCTACCAGTAACTACGGTAGGCGGTTAGCCCTCTATTCGGAGGGATTTGTAAGACCCTCCGGAAAGGAGGGCCCCATGGTTAGTTATTCTGATTTATTCCAATTTGGGATTCTGATAGTTGCTATCATTGGTCTTGTTTATAAGATAACAAAAAAATAACCGCCCTGACCCTCGAAAACCAGAGCGGTTACTTTTTGTAACCAATTTGTCTTAGGGCTAACCGTCTATCGGTAGCACTTCTTTTCAATTAATATATTAACATCATTGCTTGTCTCAGTCAACACTGCATCACATTACAGGAGTTACACTAACATGAAAACAGCTATCGTTACCGGTGCTTCCCGGGGAGTGGGGAGAGCCACGGCGGAAATATTGGCACAAAAGGGCTACAGGCTCATTATAAACTGCCGCTCCAATTTCGATCTTCTGGAGGAAGTGGCTGAAAAGCTTCGGAATTTCACCGAGGTCATAACTGTTCACGGCGCCATCACAGATGAAGTTTTGAAGTCGTCGCTGAAGATAGATCTTGAATCCGCAATACCGGTACTGACTGAAGAGGATATGCTTAACAGTCCCGGAGATACCTCGGGAAACGATTCAGCGTCTTCCGATAGTTCCAACGAAATCCTTCTTATCAATAATGCCGGTATTTCCACCTTCAATCTCTGCCAGGATGTGACAGACGAAGAGCTCAGTACCATGCTGAGTGCCAATGTCTCCGATATGTTCAAACTCACCCGATCGGTGATTCCATATATGCTGAAAACGGGAAATGGCCGCATCGTAAATGTTTCTTCCGTCTGGGGAGTATCAGGCGCCTCCATGGAGTCGGTTTACAGTCTCACGAAAGGTGCTGTCAATGCTTTTACCAAGGCTCTCGGTAAAGAGCTTGCCCCCAATCATATCCCGGTAAATGCTGTTGCTATCGGTTGTGTCGACACAGACATGAACGGATGGATGTCACCGGAAGACAAGGCTGCCGTTGAAGATGAGATACCTTACGGGCGCATGGCAACACCGGAGGAAGTAGGAGAGTTTATCTATCTTTTGGCTCAAGCACCTAGATATTTAACTGCTCAGGTCATACCGTTTGACGGGGGATGGATCTAAATCATATAGTCGGGAATTACTGTCAAATTCCTGAATATTTTACAGGAAACGGTTGTTGACAGCCGAATATATGTTTGTTAAAATTCATGCTGTGCTACCAGTTAACACGGCAGGAGGTATAGAATGAAAAATCATTTCAAAAAAACCATCTTTTTATCCGCAGCTGCCTGCACGGCTCTTGCTTTTTCCCTGAGCAGCTGCAAAAAAACATATAATGCAGAGTTCTCCGGGACTTCAGCCGCAGTTTCCGTAGAAGAAGGCACTCTTACCGATACAGAGGCCAATGTTCTCCCCAACGAATCCACAACCGTTGAAAGCAACATCGGTCCTACGGTTCCTGCTGCAAACTCAGGCTCTCAGGCTCAGGCAACAGTTCTTGCAGCAACAAACACCGCAGCACAGTCAAATAAAGTTTCTGAAACCACAGCAGCAGAAACCGCTGCTCCCATCAGCTTCCAGTCCCGTGACGAAAAGGTTTATATAATGGCAGATGATGTAAACATTCGCGCACTTCCCGAAACAGGCGAAGTGCTTGGAAAAGCCAATACCGGTGACAGCTTCCACCGCACAGGTTACAGCGACAAGTGGAGCCGTATCGAGTATAACGGACAGACCGCTTTTATAAGCTCAGACTATACAACCACCAATGTGGTTGAAAAGAAAACTTCCGAAGCTGTATCCTTCAACACAGACTGGGAGTTCGGCGGCAATTCAAAGATCAATTCCGGCACAGCAACTCTTTACTATGCAGCCGGCAGCAACAAGAAAGGCAAAACCGTATGCGTTAATGCAGGTCACGGAACCAAGGGTGGCGAGAGCGTAAAGACCCTTTGCCATCCGGACGGCACAGCCAAGGTTACAGGCGGCAGCACCGCAGCCGGCAATACCCACGCAACCGCAGTTTCTTCCGGAACCACCATGTCAGACGGAACCTCAGAGGCTTACGTTAATCTGAAGGTTGCCAAGGCACTTAAAAACGTTCTTCTCGAAAGAGGCTACAACGTTCTCATGATCCGCGAGAGCGAGGATGTACAGCTCGACAACATTGCCCGTACAGTCATGGCAAATAACCGCTCTGACTGCCATATCGCCATACACTATGACTCAACAACCAAAAACAAAGGTGCTTTCTTTATGAGTGTAGCTGACGGCATCAAGGGAATGTATCCCGTTTCCACCATCTGGCAGGAGAGTGACCGTCTTGGCGCCAATGTCATCAACGGACTTTCTGCAAATGGTGTAAAGATCTTCGGCGACGGTTCCATGCAGATGGATCTCACACAGACCAGCTACTCAAAGATCCCGTCCATCGACCTGGAGCTGGGCGATAAGGTTTCCGATTACAGTGACTCAACTGTAGCTGTACTGGCAAAGGGAATCGCAGACGGAATCGACAGCTATTATTCATAAATAAGACCTGAGCCTTCATTTTTAGAATATTTTTACACAGTAAGTAAAACGTAAAACATTTAAAAAGATTCTTCAACAGCAGGTGTGCTACCATAATAATGTGATTAAAACATTAGATGGTCTCACACCTGTTTTTTGTTTTTTTAATCCATCACTATAAATGACAAATTAAAGTCGTCTTACAACTAAGTCCTTCAATATAAAATACAGTTCCCCTATCACGGAACGCTAAGGAGTACATTTTGAAAAAATACACCTACAAACACCTTGCTATATATACTGCATTAGCTATGACTCTTAGCGCAACAACTCCCGGTATGGTTTCTTTCGCTGAAGAAGCAAAAAAATCCTCATCTGTAACAGCTATAGTAGAGGCAGTATCAGTTGCTTCAACAACCAAATCATCCGAGACCAAAGCTTCATCGTCAAAGGCAAAAGAAACCGCCAACGCTTCTGAGGATACAGTGGATTCAACAATTGAGGAAACCAAAGCTTCAAAGAGCTCATCAACAGATTCAAAATCGACAAAAACTTCAGCTGCAGAAACTTCAGCTGCAAATTCCGGCTCTGATAAAGCCGAAACCACTGCCGCTTCAAGTACAGAAGCATCCTCAACATCTACATCAGCCACTTCAGCATCCTCCGAGGAAGTCCTTCTCGAAATAGGAGACGGTCCCGTTGATGATGCAGAACTCGGTATCACTTCAGACGAGGATCTGGCAGCACTTACGGATGGTTCCATGATTCCGGAATACAACATTACAAGTATAGATGAGACCACCTCCAATGTCGTAACCGAGAACTATGCCGTCGCAAAGGATTCAAGCGCAGCAGAAACCACCACGGAAACTTCTTCCGTCTCCGGTTCCGAAGATAAGCTTCTGGAAATAGCTGACGATGTAGACGAGTTCAGTGCATTCAAAACGACTGTATCCAAAGTAGCCGAGAGCGTTACTAATTTCGTATCAAATCTCACAGGACGATCAACCGGCACCACAAGCGTAACAGCCAATCCTTCCGGTTCTGATGACACTGTTATAGCAGCCAATACCGCACCTTCATCCGAAACAACCTCCGTTGTATCTGCTCCAAAGAAAACTGTTAATGCCGGCACCGCTGTTCCTACCATTGCCACAACAGCAAGCCGCCAGGCACTTATCAATTACGCAAAGCAGTTCCTTGGAAACCCGTACGTTTACGGAGGCACTTCACTTACAGAGGGTGCTGACTGCTCCGGATTTGTTCAGCAAATCTTCAAGAACTTTGGCATCAAAACCGGAAGATCCTCCAGAGATCAGATTGAAAACGCCCAGTCCATAACCTTTGAAGAACTGCAGCCGGGAGACCTGGTATTCTACGCGTCCGGTGATTATGTAAATCACGTAGCAATCTATGCCGGTGACGGAGTCATCATCCATGCCGCAAACTCCCGAACAGGAATCTGCACCGGAAGATATGACTACAGAGAGCCATATGCATACGGAAGGTTCATTAACAACTAAAAATCTTTAACCATTAACTATATTTTCTCTTAGAAGAAGACCCGGTACGGCAAAACGTCCCGGGTCTTTTTCTTAAATCAATTCTTTTGTAGCAGTTGAGCCGGTGGATCATGGGGACGGAGTCAGTGTTCCACCGGCTCAACTGCTACATTTTATTCACAAAAATTTCATTTTTGGCAGGAGATAAAATTGGAATTGTTTTCCTATTGGTGATATAATTTAGGTATCTCAAAAACAGTTTTGAGAAATCTATATAAGGGAGCGTGATTCCATGAAGTTTAATATCACGGGCAGAAACATTAACGTATCAGATGGCATGAAAGATCAGATCGACAGAAAGCTCGGAAAACTGTCCAAGTTCTTTAAGGAGGACACCATCTGCAATGTCACTCTCTCTACTGAGAAGAATATGTACAAGGTAGAGGTAACCATCCCTGTAAAAGACGGGGTGATCCGTGCAGAGGAAACCACCTCAGATAAATTCCAGTCTTTGGATCTGGTAGTAGATATCATCGAGCGTCAGATCCGCAAGTATCGCACCAAGCTTCTCAACAGACATCAGGCTGCGGCTGATTTCTCGGATGCCTTCAATGAGGAGCCTGAAGATGAAACAACCGAAGAAGAGATCAATATCGTTCGTACAAAGCACTTTGACCTCAAGCCTATGACACCTGAAGAGGCCTGCCTCCAGATGGAGCTCGTAGGACACGCATTCTTCGTATTCCAGAACGGCGATACCGGAAATGTTGCAGTCGTATATAAGAGAAAGGGCAACAGCTACGGACTTATCGAGCCGGAGTATTGATTTCTTTCTTTAAATAATCCTACGTAGAAAAGGTTCGGGGCATAATGCCCCGAACCTTTTTCCGTTAAACCACCGTGGAAAGCCATCCCTGACAGTTCTGATCTGCGAAAACCGTCCCCCGACTGTTTGCTTCCCCTGTAGTTTTCGTTGAAAATCTGCCTGATTCTTCACTTACATCTCTACTTCCACAGCGTATTCCTTTACTGCTGCATCATAAGGAATAACATTACCATCACAAACCTCACCGTTTACGGTAAGCTTCTTTACGCCCTTCTGTGAACCGTTGGTGTGAACCGTAATCCTGTAAACCGCACCACGGAACCTTCTTGTAAGTGTGAAATCCCCAAAATCCCCGGGAACACATGGGTCAATGGACAATCCCTTATGTGTCGGATAAACTCCGAGAATATACTGTGAAACATTTACAAAAGTCCAGGCCGCTGTTCCCGTAAGCCAGCTGTTCTTGCCCTGACCGAAGAACTTCGCATCCCTTCCTGCCACCATCTGAGAATAAACATAAGGCTCCGTGCAGTGCACTTCACTTATTTCTTCTATAAAAGCCGGGCAGGTCTTTTTGTAAATGTCAAATGCTCTGTCACCGTGACCGAGAACCGTCTCAGCTATGGAAACCCATGGGTTATTGTGGCAGAAGATACCTCCGTTCTCCTTGTATCCCGGAGGGTATGAGCTTACCTCACCAAGCTCCAGATGATACTTTGTATATGCAGGCTGAAGAATCATTACACCATACTTTGTATCCAGCTTTTCCTCAACGCTCTTCAATGCCTTTTCCGCAAGTCCTTCCTTAACTCCGATTCCTGCGAGAGTGCAGAAGCCCTGGGGCTCGATGTAGATCTGTCCCTCTTCGCATTCCTTTGAACCAACCTTCTTTGATTCAGCATCATAGGCCCTCAGGAACCAGTCACCGTCCCATCCATATTCAAGAACCGCCTCGTAAACCTTCTTTACTTCAGCGCGGGCTCTTTCGGCCTCAGCATTATCCGAAAGGAGCTCCGCAAGCTGGGCATATTCCTCACCATACTTTACGAACATTCCGGCTATAAATACAGATTCCGCAACCGGTCCTTCTGAAGGTCCGAAGGTCTGGAATGACTCCCCGGGATGCTCGGAAAAACAGTTAAGGTTCAGGCAGTCATTCCAGTCAGCGCGTCCGATAAGCGGAAGACCGTGAGGTCCCTTGTGAGTTGCCGTAAAGTTGAAGGATCGCTGAAGGTGATTCATAAGTGACTTGGCTGTGGACATATCATTATCAAAAGGCACAGACTCACTGAGAATCGAAAGGTCGCCGGTCTCTCTTACATATGCACTTGTTCCCGCAATCAGCCACAAAGGATCGTCATTGAAGCCCGAACCAATGTCTGAATTCCCCTTCTTGGTAAGCGGCTGATACTGATGGTAGGCACTGCCGTCCGGAAACTGTGTGGAAGCAATGTCTATGATACGCTGTCTTGCTCTGTCCGGAATGAGATGAACAAATCCGAGGAGATCCTGGCAGGAATCTCTGAAGCCCATGCCTCTGCCGATACCCGACTCATAGTAGGAAGCAGAACGGGACATGTTAAAGGTAACCATGCACTGATACTGATTCCAGATATTAACCATTCGGTCAACCTTCTCATTTTCGGAAGACACATGATAGATTCCCAGAAGTTCGTTCCAGTACGAACAAAGCTCTTCAAAAGCCCTGTCAACCTTTCCCTCGCTGTCATATCTTGAAAGCATCTCGAAGGCTTTCTTTTTATTGATAACAGACGGTGCTTCCCACTTGTCATTTTCCTCATTCTCGATATATCCCAGAGTAAAAATGAAGGTCCTTGATTCACCCGGCGCAAGGCTCAGATCTATCTGCTGTGAAGCGATGGGAGACCAGCCGCTGGCTACGGAGTCTGTACATTTTCCGCTAATGACTACATCAGGATGATCCGGTCCGTTATATGCTCCCAAAAATGCATCCCGGCTTGTATCAAAACCGGAAACCTCGCTGTTCACGCCGAGAATAGCATAGTGATTCCTTCTTTCCCTGTATTCTGTCTTATGAAAGAGAACAGACCCTTCACCTGAAACCTCAACTTCGCCTGTACTTAAGTTTCTCTGGAAGTTTTTCATATCATCATCCGCATTCCAGAGGCACCACTCAACATAAGAGAAGAGTGACAGTTCAGCTGTATCCTGACCCTTGTTTGTAAGAGTGATCCTTGAGATCTCACAGTTATCCTCCATAGGAACAAAGGTGAGAAGCTCTGCCAGAACCCCATCCTTAGATGATGTGAATATGCTGTATCCAAGACCGTGTCGGCACTCGTAGCTGTCAAGCTCAGTCTTTACAGGCTGCCAGCCCGGATTCCAGACCGTATCCCGGGATTTATCCTTTATGTAGAAATACTTACCGTTATTGTCATAAGGAACATTGTTATATCTGTACCTTGTAAGGCGGAGAAGCTTTGCATCTTTATAGAAGGAGTAGCCTCCGCAGGTATTGGAGATCAGGGAGAAGAATTCCTTATTACCAAGATAGTTTATCCAGGGCAGGGGTGTCTTTGGAGTGGTGATAACGTACTCACGGGCAGCGTCATCAAAGTAACCGTATTTCATAAAATGCCTCCGTTTAATACTTAATCGTTTAAGTTGGATATAGTCGGATTATATAGTCGATATCGATATTTATCAATAGAAAAATGCAAAATTTATCAGAAAACGTTTACTTGATATTCCTCTAAAATCAGAAAAAACCTTGCTCCGGTTCTTGGTATGATCGCATTTTTTGACGTAATTCCGCCGCATAAACCGGTATTGCTGTGAATGATACACAAAAATTTTGAAAATGGTATTGCTTTCATCGACACATTGATGTATACTGACATTAACGTAAACGATTAAGTTAAACGATTGGAAAACAACATGGCTAAAAGAACAGTATCTTTAAAAGACATTTCCAATGCCTGCGGCGTATCGATAGCAACGGTGTCAAAAGCCCTGAACAACCATCGCGACATAGGCAAGGAGACTAAGGAACACATCCGGAAGGTTGCGGAAGAGCTTGGTTACAGGCCAAACGCTGCCGCCCAGGCATTAAAGACCAACAAAACCTACAATATCGGAGTATTGTTCGTGGACGAAGCCCACAGCGGTCTTACCCATGATTATTTCTCCCATGTTCTGGACAGCTTAAAACAACCGCCGAGGCCAATGGCTACGACATCACCTTTATAAACTCAGGGAAACGGAACGACAACAGCACTTATCTTTCACATGCCTTATACAGAGGCTTTGACGGAGTTGTCATCGCCTGCGTGGACTTCTACGATCCCCAGGTTTATGAGCTTGTGAGCAGCAGCATACCGGTGGTGACCATCGATCACATGTTTGACAGCTGCATGTCCGTTCAATCCGACAACATAAAGGGCATGCGGGAAATGCTCCATTATATATATGATCAGGGTCACAGAAGGATCGCATATATACATGCCTACGAAAACACTTCCGTAACACAGGGAAGACTCGCCTGCTTCTATAACACCATGCAGGAGCTTAATGTTTCGGTACCTGACGAATACATGATCACAGCGCCCTACAGAGATACCGACAGAACCTATGAGGCAACAAAGAAGCTGCTGGATCTGGAAAACCCGCCCACCTGCATCATCTGCCCCGATGACTTTTCCTGCTTTGGCTGTATAAATGCAGTAAGAGAGAGGGGGCTTAGGATTCCCGAGGATATTTCCATAGCAGGTTACGACGGGATCGAGCTTGCGAGAAGGATAAGCCCAAGACTTACCACAGTTGTACAGGATACTAAAAAGCTGGGTTCCCTTGCAGCAGAAAAGCTTATAGCGCTTATAAACAACCCGAAAGGCACTCTCATCGAGCATCTGCTTGTTGAAGGAAAGCTGGATAAGGGCGGATCGGTTTCAAAGTTATAACAAACTACCGGCAAGAGCCGATAGATCAAACACTATACATAATAAAAAACAATGGAGGCAATCAGTTATGAGAAGATCAATGCTAGGATTATTACTTTCAGCCACAGTGGCAGTAAGTGTACTTACAGGATGCGGAGGCGGAAGCACTCCCGAGTCAACAACAGCAGCAGCTACAGAGGGTGCCGGAAAGGTTCTTAACATCGCAGCCTGGAACGAAGAGTTCAAATCCCGCCTTATAGACCACTATCCGGGATATGAAGAGGTTGACGGAACCACAGGAAAAATCGGCGATATTACAGTAAAGTGGCACATTACGCCTAACCAGGAGAATGCCTACCAGAACAGGCTCGATGAGATCCTCCTTGCTCAGGATAAGGCACCGCAGGACGAAAAGCTTGACCTCTTCCTTGTAGAAGCCGATTACGCTATAAAGTACACCGATACAGACTTTACGCTTCCTCTTTCAGAGCTTGGTATCACCGAAGAGGACATGAAGGATCAGTACAAGTACACACAGGATGTTGTTACAGATTCCAAGGGCGTCATCAAGGGAAGCTCATGGCAGGGCTGCCCCGGAGTAATGATCTACAACAGAAAAGCCGCAGAAGAGGTATTCGGAACACAGGATCCGGAAGAGGTACAGAAGCATTTCTCTGACTGGGATAAATTCAATGAATCAGCCGCTGAGCTTAAGGGCAAGGGCTATCATGTAATATCCTCCATGGCCGATACCTTCAGAATTTATCAGAACAATTCAAAGCTTCCATGGGTTACGGAAGATAAGAAGATTCAGGTTGATGACAACCTCATCAAGTGGGTAGAGGATTCAAAGGCACTTGTAGACGCCGGTTACTGTGATACCTACGACCAGTGGACAGACGACTGGACAAAGGGCTTCTATCCCGAAGGAAAAGTATTTGCTTACTTCGGACCTGCATGGCTCATCGATTTCTCCATGGCAAAGGATGTTGAAGGCTCTATCGCTCACGAAGGCGGCTGGGGTGCCATCGAAGGACCTCAGGGCTTCTATTGGGGTGGAACATGGATCTGCGCAGCTGCAGGAACAGACAACGGTGACACAGTTGCCGATATAATAAGAAAGATCACCTGCGATCCTGAGATCATGAAGGACATTGTACTTAAGGACAATGATTTCGTAAACAACAAGCCTGTCATGGAAGAGCTCGCAAACGACGAATCTTATTCCAATGAAGTTCTCGGAGGTCAGAACCCTCTCAAGATGTTCTGTGCAGGGGCTGACAGGATCGACATGGCTAACCTTACAGCTTACGATCAGGGACTCCTTCAGGATTTCCAGTCAGCTATGGGCGATTACATCAAGGGTAATTACGATTCTATAGATAAGGCTATGGAACAGTTCTATACACTTGCTACAACAAGATACCCTGATCTTACCCGTTGATATTTCCGATCCCTTGGCTTCATCCACAGCAGTAAATTCTGCATACAGGCGCAGGTATTGCCTGCCCTGTAAAAGCCGCTTTCTCATCTTGTATGTCACGCACGCTTACACCCAACAGGCATTTTTATGAAAAACATTTTTTCTCACACATCATCTCTTTTTTCAGATCATGGTTATACAGCGGATTGCCTTCCGACAGAAATCGGAAGGCAATCCCATGCAAGACCACTTTGGAGGTTCCACATGGCTAAGAAGGCATCCGGCACAACAGCCAGATACAATCGCTGGGGTTATATATTTCTCATACCGTTTTTCCTCGTGTATGTAATCTTCAGCTTCATCCCTTTGGCGTCGACCATCTATAACAGTTTCTTTGAAAACTATTATTCCGGCCTGACACAGATCGGTCCCAGATTTGTAGGAATTGAAAATTACATAAAACTTCTCTCATCACCGGAAATCTGGAAATATCTCGGCAACACTCTTATCATGTGGATAGGCGGATTTATCCCTCAGATAACAGTGGCCCTCATCCTTGCATACTGGTTCTCTGATCCGAGCCTTAAGCTTAAAGGCCAGAGATTTTTCAAGACAGTCATCTACATGCCAAACCTTATCATGGCATCAGCATTTTCAATGTTGTTTTTCGCTCTTTTCGCAGATGCAGGTCCCATAAACCAGATGCTCATGAGTCTCCACATCCTGAAAGAGCCCTTTAAATTCATGAACAGCATCGCAGCATCCAGAATACTGATAATGCTTATGAATTTCCTTATGTGGTTCGGAAATACAACCATTCTGTTACTTGCAGGCATGCTGGGAATCGACGGTTCCCTTTACGAAGCGGCAGAAGTTGACGGAGCAAGCGCTTCCCAGATTTTCTTCCGCATCACCATGCCGATACTCCGTCCGATATTCATCTATGTTCTCATCACTTCACTCATCGGCGGACTTCAGATGTACGATGTTCCCCAGATTCTCACAAACGGAAAAGGTACACCCGCAGGTTCAACCACAACAGTTATCATGAACCTGAATCAGTACCTTACAAGTAAGAATTTCGGAATGGGCGGCGCCCTTTCAGTTTATATGTTTATCATCACAGGCTTACTCAGCTTAGTGGTATTCAGGATAAACAGCGCAAAGAAAGATTAATGTGAACATTACTATTCACCACATACGGTTCCGCCGTGCAAAGACCGGAGGAACCGGGATCAGTGAAAATTGATTTTTAATCATCATCTGTGCCGTCAACGAAAGGGCGGCAGAACGGAGATAATAATGGAAACTCATGCAAGCAGCGGTCTTCCTGTCGGGACCAGAAGAGCCATAGCCTACGTGGTACTTGGCATTTTCACATTCCTGTGCCTCATATGGTTTTATATACTTCTCATTAATGCAACAAGATCTCATGCCGAGATGACGCGTGGTTTCACCATGCTCCCCAGCACTCATATTTTTGAAAACTGGGAAAACCTGGTAAACGGAACCATACCTATAGCAAAGGGTTTTGTAAACAGCCTTACAGTATCTGTCTGTTCCTCAGTCCTTTGCGTATACTTCTCAGCTATGACAGCCTACGCCATTAACACCTACCGATTCAAAGGAAGAGATGCCATAGCAGCATTCATCCTCGCCATCATGATGATCCCGGGTCAGGTTACAGTCCTCGGTTTTATCCAGCTCATCAACAACATGAAGCTCGATGATACCATTATCCCACTCATCATACCTTCAATCGCTTCACCGGTTACTTATTTCTATTTCAGACAGTACATGGCAAGCAATCTGCCCATGTCACTGGTTGAGGCAGCAAGAATCGATGGTTCCGGAGAGTTCAGAACCTTTAACACCATCATCATGCCGCTTCTTAAACCGGCCATCAGCGTTCAGGTTATCTTCAGTTTTGTGGGAAGCTGGAACAACTACTTCACACCGGCCCTCATACTTCATACCGATTCCAAGAAGACCCTCCCGGTTCTTATCGCGCAGCTGCGTGGAGCCGACTGGCTCAGATTCGATATGGGACAGGTTTACATAATGATAGCTGCCTCCATATTCCCTGTAATCCTGATATATCTTTTCTTATCTAAATATATTGTAGGCGGCATCACCTCAGGTGCCGTAAAGGGATAATACCAAAAAACTCACCGGGATCATCTTAGTCCATGATTAACCACAAACATGGCTTGGATGATCCCGTCTTATAAAAACACATACTACACAATAAACAGAAACCGATCAGCTTTACCCATGACCGGGATGATTCCGTTTCTAATAATATATTGTTGAATATTGCAAAGGAAGAAATTATGACTAAAGAACAGATAGAAGAGCTCGTTCGGAAGATGACTCTGGACGAAAAGATCGGCATGCTTCACGGAAGCGGATTCTTTCACAATGACGGAGTTGAGCGTTTTGGTGTTCCTCCGCTCATCACCTCCGACGGTCCCATGGGGGTAAGAGGAGAGTTTTATGACAGTAAATGGATATCCCTCAACTACCAGGATGACCTCGTGACCTACCTTCCCTGCAACAGTGCACTCGCCAGCACCTTTAACAGGGCCCTTGCTCATGATGAGGGTAATGTTCTCGGCGCGGAGGCCCGTGGCAGAGGAAAAGATGTAATCCTTGCTCCGGGAATAAATCTCAAAAGAAGCCCTCTTTGCGGAAGAAACTTCGAGTACTTCAGCGAGGATGGATATCTCACCTCAGAGCTTGCCATCGAGTTCGTAAAGGGAGTTCAGGAAAATGATGTGGCTGCCTGCGTTAAGCATTTTGCTTTAAATAACCAGGAAACCGAAAGAATGAGTGTAGACTCTGAGATTGATGAAGATATCTTCAGAGACACTTACCTTGAAGTTTTCAGAAGAGTCCTGCTGGAGGGCGGCGCCGGCTCCGTAATGGGCGCCTACAACCGGGTTTACGGTGACTACTGCTGCGAGAATAAGTTCCTCCTTGACACAATCCTCCGCGAAGAGTGGAACTATGACGGTGTTGTCATCTCTGATTGGGGCGGAGTTCACGACACCTATAAAGCAGCCACAGCAGGCTGTGACCTGGAAATGTCCGTAACAGACAACTTCGATGAATACTGCTTCGCAGAGCCACTCAAAAAGATGGTTCAGGAAAAGAAGATAGACGAGAGTGTTATAGATAAGAAAGTATTCAGACTGCTCCTTCTCATGGACAAGCTCCATATGCTTTCCGGCAAGAGACAGAAGGGTTCTTACAACACAGAGGAGCACCATAAAACCGCAGCAAAAATCGCAGCAGAGTCTCTGGTTCTTCTCAAAAATGAAAGTCATGTCCTTCCTCTGGATCCGGAAAAGCAGCGCCGCATCCTCGTTGTAGGTGATAATGCCATAAGGCAGCACAGCCTCGGCGGCGGAAGCGCAGAGATAAAGGCGCTTTACGAGATAAATCCGCTCCTCGGTCTCAGGGAACTCCTGGGCGGGAACACAAAGATTGATTACCTCTCAGGCTACGACGCAGACATTGCTCCTGACAGCACCGAGATCAACTGGCAGGAAAACAGTCTCGAAAAAGTAGATGTGGAAAGCAACGACCAGCTTAAAAAAGTATCCGAAGAAAAGAGAGAAGAGGTCCTTAAGGCATTAAGAGAGAATAACTACGACAGTGTCATCTACGTAGGCGGTCTCAACCATGTGCTTGACAGAGAAGGCTTTGACAAGCCGGACATGAAGCTTCCCTACGGACAGGACGAACTCATCAAGTCCATCCTGGAACTCAGAAAAGATACAGTCATCGTCCTGATCAGCGGAAGCTCGGTTGATATGAGCTCCTGGATCGACAAGGCAGATACCGTCCTCTGGTCCTACTACAACGGCTGCGAAGGCGGAAGAGCCCTTGCCCGCACCATCTTCGGAGACATTAACCCGTCAGGTAAGCTTCCCGAAACCTTCTACCTCGACCTCAATGACTGCTCCGCCTTCAGCGTAGGAGACTTCGGCCGCACAGATACGGTACATTATAGAGAAGGCCACGAAATCGGCTACAAGTACACCGATAAGCACAACATCCCTGTACTTTTCCCCTTCGGTCACGGACTTTCCTACACAACTTTTTCCTATAATAATGAAAAGCTCAAAGGCAATACCTTAACCCTCACCGTCACCAACACCGGTGACAGAGCAGGCGCCGAAACCGTCATGATCTTCGGCGACAACAAAAAAGCCCAAGTCAGAGAGCTCATAGCTTTCGAAAAAGTCCTCTTACAACCGGGCGAAAGCAGAGAGATTTGTTTCTCAATCCCTCCTACTCACGAAAACGCCAGCACAAAAAGAGTTCAGTAATACTACATCAGTCAAAACGCAAATACAAAGAGAACACACCAATTACAATTCAGCCAAAACGTAAGCAGGCCTGAGCCGGTGGGCATCCATTTAAATACGTTGAGCGGCGGCGTGAAAAATCCAAATCAGACCCCTTAGAACCACTTGGTTCCATTTTCCTTAGCCCCCTCGCCAAGTCAGATGTTGTCATAAAGAGAACTCTGACATTGGCGAGGGCCTTAGTGGTTCTTAGGGGTCCGATTTGAGATTTTTCCGCAGCAGCGACTCGTATTTAGATGGATGCCCACCGGCTCAGGCCTGCGACCCATTTCACTAAACTTAAATATCTGTAAACTTTTCCCCCCGTCTTGAAAAAAAAAGAGGTTAGTGATAAGATTTCATGGTTATAGCCGAAAGTAGAGCTGAAAGTGTGCCATTATAAACCCGCACACGGTTATTAAGGAGTATATAGATGAGTTTATTTGAGAAGGTTTTCGGTACCCACTCTGAACGTGAGCTTAAAAGAATTGAGCCAATCATTAATAAAATACTTTCATTAGACGAGCAGATGACTGCCATGTCAGATGAAGAACTGAAGGCGCAGACAGCAAAATTCAAAGAGCGTCTTGCCAACGGGGAGACACTGGATGACATCCTCCCGGAAGCATTTGCAACTGTCCGTGAAGCCGGAAAACGTGTAAACGGCATGAAGCACTTCCCCGTACAGCTTATCGGTGGAGTAGTACTTCATCAGGGCCGTATCGCAGAGATGAGAACAGGTGAAGGTAAAACCCTTGTTTCCACAGCACCTGCATACTTAAACGCACTTGAAGGAAAGGGCGTTCATATCGTAACCGTCAATGACTACCTCGCTAAGCGTGACTCTGAGTGGATGGGACGTATCCATGAGTTCCTTGGCCTCAAGGTTGGTGTTGTCCTCAATTCCATGACAACAGAGGAACGTCAGCAGGCTTACAACTGTGACATTACCTATGTTACCAATAACGAGCTCGGTTTCGATTACCTTCGTGATAACATGGCCGTATATAAGAACCAGCAGGTTCTTCGCGGTCTCCACTACTGCATCATCGACGAGGTTGACTCCGTTCTTATCGATGAAGCACGTACACCTCTTATCATTTCCGGACAGTCCGGAAAGTCAACAAAGCTCTATGAGGTTTGCGATATTCTTGCAAAGCAGCTTCAGAGAGGTGAAGAATCAGCAGAGTTCAACAAGCTCGATGCCATCCTCGGAGAAGAGATCGAAGAGACCGGTGACTTTATCGTTAACGAAAAAGAAAAGACCGTAAACCTTACTCAGGAAGGTGTTCACAGGGTGGAGCAGTTCTTCCATATAAAGAACCTTGCAGATCCCGAGAACCTCGAGATCCAGCATTGCGTTATCCTTGCTCTCCGTGCAAACAACCTTATGCACCGTGACAAGGACTACGTTGTAAAGGAAGACGAGATCCTCATCGTAGACGAGTTTACCGGACGTATCATGCCGGGTCGTCGTTACAGCGATGGTCTCCATCAGGCAATAGAAGCAAAAGAGCATGTTAAGGTAAAGCGTGAGTCCAAGACTCTTGCAACCATTACCTTCCAGAACTTCTTCAACAAGTTTGACAAGAAGGCCGGAATGACCGGTACTGCCCAGACCGAGGAAAAAGAGTTCCGTAACATCTATTACATGGATGTTATCTGTATCCCTACAAACCGTCCCGTACAGCGTGTAGATCTGGATGACGCGGTTTACAAGACAAAGAAAGAAAAGTTCCAGGCTGTAGTTGACGAAGCAGTAAGAATCCATGAGACAGGTGCTCCCGTACTTATCGGAACCATCAACATCGACACCTCAGAGCTCCTCAGCGGAATGCTCAAGAGACGTGGCATCAAGCACAATGTCCTGAACGCAAAGTTCCATGAAATGGAAGCTGCCATCGTAGCAGATGCAGGTCAGCACGGTGCCGTAACCATCGCAACCAACATGGCAGGTCGTGGTACCGATATCAAGCTTGATCCCGAATCACTTGCCGCAGGCGGTCTTCATATCCTCGGAACAGAGCGTCATGAATCAAGACGTATCGATAACCAGCTCCGTGGAC